>Ga0233439_10000218_pt1 | contig 95312 bp, 88 predicted proteins | sample SI_123_September_6_FD_182713 | JGI IMG/M metagenome (GOLD analysis project Ga0233439, IMG submission 182713) | Seawater microbial communities from Saanich Inlet, British Columbia, Canada - SI_123_September2016_100_MG | ecosystem: Environmental > Aquatic > Marine > Inlet | place: Canada: British...
TTTATTTTATTCCACAGAGTGGTGCCAGAAACAGATTATTTCTAAGCATTTTTTTATTTTTAACTTTAATTGTTTAATCTCTTTAGAATCACTATATTATTATCATGGTGGTCAGGCCGGGCTAATACATTTCAGTTCACCTATGATTTTTATTTTTAAATTTTTTAATATAGAATAAAAATTGCTCCTGAAAATTCACTGCTTTTATTTTATGTCTCGGCAAGAGACGCCCACGACAATAACATTGTTTTATGCAGACATTCCTAACTTGAGTTAACTGTAGCTTGTAACGGTGTTCAATACATCTCTACTTCGCCATCCATAAAAATCCCCTTATGCAACTTTACAGGACGCCAAGTATCAATAACTAACTTAGCTTCAAGCCAATCTGCAAGCGCTTTTGGATTACCAATTGTTGCTGATAAACCTACTAATTGCGGCTTAATTCGACTTTTTAGAATTGTTAAGATCACTTCTAATGTTGGACCACGACTAGCATCGTTAAGCAAATGAATTTCATCAATTACAACCAACTTAATTTTATTTAACCAAGAAACATTGTGTCGCATTAAAGAATCTAATTTTTCCGTCGTTAAAACAAGTAAATCGTAATTTGCTAAATTAGGGCTTGATGAATCCATATCACCAGTTGACATTACAACTTTATATTCAGTGTCTTCTAAAAGTGATTTGAACTCTTTATATTTTTCATTCGCTAGTGCACGTAGAGGAACTAAATAAATTGCCTTGCCTTTACCTAATGTGTTTGCTATTGCCATTGAGGCAACTAAAGTTTTTCCAGAGGCCGTTGGTGCACAAATTAACTGTGAACTAGCTTTTGGATTGTTTGAATCTTGATCTAAAAGGCCGGCTTTGACTGCTTTTTCTTGGATCGGTGTTAAATTTGGAAATTTATTGTAGTGATCTTTGAAAAATACAGGAAGTGATAATTTTTTGATCTCCATAAGTTATCTTTTAGATTAGAAATAGATATAAATGTGTTTGTTAATTTGAATTATTATCAATTTAGTCTATTAAACATTAACATAAGATCTTAGAAATTACACTAAAATATAGAACTTTGTTCTAGTTGTCATTTTCAAGGTGTGAACTGCTAATCTCTTTAAATTTCCCTCAATTGACGGGTGTGTGGTGTTTAATCGATGTTCTGCTCTGTTGTTTTGCGAAAAGCTTATAAACCGATTTTGAGTGTTTTAGTAGAATTACACTCGGTTTGTATCAGAGCTTCCTCTGTAAAATCGAATAAGGTCTTCCTCTGGGAAGCCTTTTCGGGATTTTTACTCGAGGGAGCAGTGTGGTATGAAGAGGTTAAAACGAAACACTGGAGGTGTTTTTGAACATGAATACAAAAAAAGTAATTAAGAGGTTGGCTGCTGTTGCAACAGGAGCTGCTATGCTAGGAGCAACCGTTATGGGTGCATTCGCAGCAGATTTAAGTGATTATCCGGATATGTTTGTTTCCGACGGAACCTTTGATGGTTATTTCGTAGTTGGAGAAGCAGCATCATCAGTTGATAACTTAGCTATGACTGATATCGCAACTAACATGTGGTATATGGGCGCAGATAGTGACTCAACAACAACAACAACCCTTGAAGGGGACGCATGGCTTGCAGCTACAAGTTCTAACTTTTTAGAACTTAATGAACATGTAAGTGCAGTAGAATCCTATTTAGATGAGTCTATGTTAGGCGCTCTAGCAGATGGAGAAATTTCTAATGCAAAAGGATCAGCAGAATACGAACAATTCATGTACTTCAACGGAAGTGCAGCAGTAACTGCTTTTCAAGAAGATGATGAAGATAGTATCGGATTTTTCTACAAAATTGCATCAGGTGCTGAAATTGCTCATTACGTATTGGAATTTACAACTTCTTTAGAATCAGACATTGATTCAAACAGTGTTTATGATGACATTGAAGATGAAGTAGTTACCATTATGGGTAAATCATTTACTATTGTAACTGCAACAAACGAATCCGCTGGACCTAAATTGGTTTTAATGGGTGGAGCTGCTTCAGATACATTAAGTGAAGGTGAAACTACCACATATACTGTAAATGAAGTAGACTACGAAGTAGAAGTACTTTCAGTTACAAGTACACAAGTACAATTTTCAGTAAACGGAGAAACAACTAGTAAATTAGCTGATTCCGAAACTGACGTACTTGATGATGGAGTTAACATCGGAGTTACTGACCTTACTTACCAAGATTATGCTGGTGGTATTCATGCAGTAACTTTCTTTATTGGATCTGACAAGTTAGAACTAAAACACGGATCTTCAATGAAGTACAACGAAGAAACAATTTCAGACGCAGCTGTAAGTATCGCATCTACTGAATCAGGTGGAGATATTGCAATTGATAGAATTGAAATTAGAATGACTGCAGAAGATGACCTATACATTGGTGAAGGTCAAAAACTAAGTGAAGCTGTAAACCTTGATGAACCACAAGTTCTAGTAACTGGAAATTGGGACATTGAAATGACTGAAGTTACTGTAGGAGATCTTGAAACTACTAAGTTATCTTTCTCCGAAAGTGATGAACAGGCAGACTTAAGTGTAGAACTTGCAGATGGAGAAGTTAGTATCCCTCTTCTATTCTCAAACAGTACCTCAACATGGGCTGCAGGAGAAAAAGATGGAGAATGGCTTGTTGCTGCAGGAATGATGGCAATTGAAGATGAGAACTATTTCATCTTAAGTACCAACGATCCTGACACCGCAAGTAATGATGCAAGATCTTACCTACTTCAGTATAAAGGAGCAGATGGACCTGGAGAAGATAATCCTAAAGTTCGGATTAAAAACGTTGCTACTTCAGAAACATATGAAAGAAGTATGGGATCAAGTGGAGCATTCGATTTGAAGTTAGGTGGAACTACATTTAACTTTGTAAATGCAACAGGTACTCCTGCAACACTTAACAAAGACCACTACGTTAACTTTTCAGGATCAGATTCCCTTGCTGGATTCGCTATGATTCAAGAAGTTAATGCAACTGGAGCTGGTGGAGAAGAAGATTCTTTAGCAGGTTGGGGAGTTAAACTTCGTACTGCAGATAACCATGAAGTAGAAGTTCGTTACAACGGAACAAGTAGCGTTAATGTAAACCAATCAGGTTTAGCTAGCGGTTCTTCAGTAGGAGTAGTTGTTCGAGCAGATGACACAGACTTATTTGATAACTCAAGTATGTCTGCGCAAGTTGTTTTAAACGCAACAATCAGCCACGATACAACAAACAACGAACTTGATACAGCATCAGGAACTGTTACATTTGGATCTCTTGTAAGTGATCCTGATGACAGCGACTTACAATATGCAAGAAGCAGATATGGAGAATTATACACTGTTTCAGCTAGCGGAAACTCAGGTGGACCTAGCAAGTATACTGTAGATATCCCATCTAGTCAAGCAGAAGTAATGTTCTACGTATCTAGTGGATCTGTTACAAGCGCAACTTCAAGCACAACCGATGGAAGTCTTTCATCAGTTAGAGTTGTTGATGCAACTAAACTTGACAGTGAAGTATCTAGCGTAAGTAGCCAAAACTTAATTGTTGTTGGTGGACCTTGTGTTAACACAGTAGCTGCTGAACTTATGGGCAATCCAAGCGATTGTACAGAAGGTTACAGTGCAGGTGTTGCAAGCGTTAAACTCTTTGAAAACGGTGACAGCGTAGCTATGCTAGTAGCTGGTTACAGTGGAGACGATACCCGTCTTGCTGGACAAGTTCTTGCACACAGATACGATGAACTTTCTGGAGATGCTGTAGAAATCGAAGGTACCACATACAGTGATGCTAGTATCGGTGAAGCATCTGAAGAAATGGCTGTTGAAGAAGAAGAAGTAGTTGAAGAAGAAGCTGCTGAAGAAACAACTGAAGAATAAGCCTTCGGGTTTTATTTATTTTTTTTTTTTTTTAATTTAACTTTTTAATCTCTTTCTAAAATCAAGTATACTTTCCTAACATTTTTAAACAAGTAAAAAAGCTTTATTTCTATGAAATTAAAGGAATTTGAAGGCAAACAATTATTTCAAAAAGTAGGAATTATTGTAAGCAAAGGAACCGTGATTAGATCTGTATCAGAGATCCAAGAGTTTAGTGGATCGCGGCTTTTGAAAGTACAAACTATTGCTGGTGGTCGTGGTAAGGCTGGAGGAATAATTTTAGTAAATAATTCTAAAGAAGCAAAAGAGAAGGCAGCTGAATTCTTAGGACAGGAATTTTTAGGAGAAAAAATTACTGAGATTGTTTTAGATGAAAAAATTGATATTAAGAAGGAGTTGTATTTAGGATTACTATTTAACACTAAAAAAAGGGTGCCAGTGTTTATTTTTAGCACTGAAGGTGGAGTTGAGATTGAAGAATTACAATTAAACTCCCCTGAAAAAATTAAATTACAAGAAATTGATATCTTAACTGGATTAACTGATGAAGATTGTGATATACTTTTAGATGGATCTTCCTTAGGCTCTGATGTTACTTTGCAACTTAAAGTTGTGATGAACCAGCTTTGGAAATGTTTTACTGAGTTTGATTGTAAGATGCTTGAAGTAAATCCACTTGTAATTACTGGTGATGATAAATTAGTTGCTGTTGACTCAGTAATTGTACTTGATGATGATGCGAATTATCGGCGTGAAATTAAGTTTCCAAAACGTTTAGATGGCCGTGAAAAGACTGCAAGGGAAATCGCAGCGAACAAAATTGATGAAAATGATCCAAAAGGAGTTGCTGGAAAAACTTATTTGGATTTAGATGGTGATATTGGAGTTTTGACAAGTGGAGGGGGAGCTTCAATGACCTTAATGGACGCATTATTAGAATTTGGTGGAAAGGCTGCAAATTTCACTGAATATAGTGGAGATCCTACGCGTGAAAAAGTTCAAAAATTAACTAGGGTTGTGCTTGGAAAAGAAAACCTCTCTGGATTACTTGTTGCTGGTGCAATTGCAAATTTCACTAACATTAAAGAAACATTAACTGGAGTTGCAGACATATTAGTTGAGAAAAAACCAGATTACCCTATTGTAATTAGACGGGCTGGTCCGTATGATCAAGAAGCAAAAATAATGCTTGCGAATGTGAAAAAAGAACATGGACTTGACATTCATTACTTTGATGAGAAAATTCCAATGACTAAGGCAGCTGAAATGATGGTTGAGTTATCCAATAAATATAAACAAGAAAAAATCGCAAAAAGCGTTGGAGCTGAACAATGAGTATTCTAATAGATGAAAATACCAAATTTATTATCCAAGGAATAACTGGAAAACAAGGTACGCGTTCTACAATTGATATGCTTGCGTCAGGATCAAAATTAGTCGCTGGAGTTACACCAGGAAAAGGTGGACAACAAGTTGAAGGAGTTCCTGTGTTTAACTCAATAAAAGAAGCACAAGAAATTGTAGGCGAGATAAACTGTTCAGTTGTAATGGTTCCACCAAGATTTGCAAAAGGAGCAGTAGTTGAAGCAATTGAAGCTGGTATTCTGTTAATAAACATTATCACAGAAAATATCCCTATTCATGATATGGCAGAATGTTTGAAACTTGCAAAAGAAAAAAATGTTAGAATAATTGGTGCAACCTCAGCTGGAATTTATTCTGTTGGAAAATCAAAATGTGGGCCAGTTGCTTCAGGAAAATCAAAAATTGCATTATCAAAAGGATCAGTTGGAATAATCTCTAGAAGTGGAGGGATGAGTTGTGAGACAGCACTTGTTTTAACACAAGCAGAACTTGGGCAAAGTACAATTGTGAGTATTGGAAGCGATGTTTTGATGGGAAGTACTTTCAAAGAAATTGTTGAATTGTTCGAAAATGATTCAGAGACAAAAGGAATAGTTCTTTTTGGAGAAATCGGTGGGACAAGTGAAGAAGATTTGGCTGAGTGGTTATTAAAAAGAAGAGAACTTGGTAATCTATTCACAAAACCAATAGTAGCTTTTATCTCAGGAAAATTTGCTGAAAATTTAGGAGTACAAAATGTGTCTTTGGGTCACGCAGGAGCTATTATTGAAGGAACTAAAGGAACTCGTGAAGGAAAAGTGAAAGCACTTAAAGAGGCTGGAGTTATTATTGCAGAGTATCACCATAAAGTTGCTGAGTTGATGAAAAAAGAGTTAGAATTAAAAAATAATTAAGAGGAAAAACAAAATGAAATTTCAAACAAGAATATCTAAAATGAACACTGCGGATGAAAAAAATCCAATGCATGAAATTAGGGGGAAGTCACTTAGCAGCCTGATTGAGAAAAAAACATTTAGTGAAACTGTTTTCTTTTTATTGTCTGGTCGTGAAGCTAAGAAAAGTGAAGCTGTGTTGTTTGATAAAATGCTTTTGTCTGTAATAGATCATGGGATGGGAACAACATCAAGTATGACAAGTCGGTTTGTAGCATCTGGTGGAAATAGCTTGCACGTTGCAGTTGCAGGTGGAGTTCTGAGTGTTGGAAATTACCATGGAGGGGCTGTTGAAAAAGCTATGCAACAATTTTATGCTTGGAAAAATATGAACGAGTCTGAGTTGAAAGAAGAGCTAATTCGAAAAGTGACTAAGAAAGAAACAATTTATGGTTTTGGTCATAAAGTGTATAAACTTGGTGATCCAAGAGTTGAAGTATTACTTAACGAATCAGCAAAGTTAGAATTTGAATCAAAATTTTTGTATCTAAAAGATCTTGTTGAAGATGCTTTTAGTCAGGTAAAGGGTAAAAACATTCATATCAATATTGATGGGTTACTTGCAATCTTTTTATGTGATTTTAACTTTGATCATGTACTTGGAAAGGGAATCTTTTTAATTGGAAGAGTTCCTGGATTAATTGCACAATCACATGAGGAAATGACTCATGAGAAACCAGTGCGTCGTGTACCTGAAGAAAGAATAGAATTAATAAAATAGAAATAATACTGCTTTATTGAGATAATAAAAAATGGTTGATTTAAGACTGATAATACTTTTTTTACTTGTTTTTAGTGTCAGCTATTTTTCTTTAAAATTTTGGGTTACTAGAGCAGCGGCAGCAGGACTTGTTGGTAAAGACATTCATAAGAAAGATCAACCAGCTGTTGCAGAAATGGGTGGACTTCCGGTTGTATTCTCTTTTATCGTAGGATCATTTGCTTATCTTGGAATGAGGGTTTTTTTATTCGGTACTCATCAATTTAGTGAGTCAATATTTGCAGTAGTCCTTGCAGTATTAATTGCAGCAGTTATAGGAATGGTTGATGATATACTTGGTTGGAAAATTGGGCTTCGTCAATGGCAAAAACCAGTTCTCACTTTACTAGTTGCTTTTCCAATCATGGCAGTTGATGCCGGTGTTAGAATTATGAGTATACCATTAATTGGACAAATTGATTTAGGATTATTGTACCCATTTTTAGTGATCCCGGCTGTGGTATTAGTTGGAAGTAATGGGACTAATATGCTAGCTGGATTTAATGGACTTGAAGCAGGATTAGCAGGGATTATAATTGCAACTCTTGGTTGGCTTTCATATGTTAGTGGGGCAAGTTGGATCGCAGCGCTTTGTTTATTGATGTTAGTTAGTTTGGCTGTATTTTGGTTATTTTTTAATCGATATCCTTCAAAGGTGTTTCCAGGAGATACTTTTACTTATGCAACAGGGGCATTTATTGCAGCTGTGGTAATTTTTGCAGATTTAGAAAAAGCATTCATAATTTTGTTTGTTCCTTTTGTAATTCAATTCTTTTTGAAAGCGAGAGGAAAATTTCAGAAGGAAAGTTTTGCTAAATTAAAAGAAAATGGTGAACTTACTTTGCGTTATGACAAATTGTATGGCCTTGAACATGTGGCTGTTTGGTTTTTGAAGAGATGTTCACTTGAAGTAACTGAGAGAAAAGCAGTTTGGAGTCTATTAATTTTTCAGAGTTTGTTTGCTTTAGTTGCTTTAATTTTATAAAGGGATTTTCTAAATTATGGAGATAATAATGATTCAAAACAATGAAAACATGGTTCAGAGGAAAGTTTGTGCTATAATTCCAGCATATAACGAGGAGAAATATCTTGCTGAAGTGATTAGTGAAACTAAGAAATATGTTGATTCAGTTATTGTTGTTGATGATGGGAGTTTAGATAAAACTGCCATAATTGCAAGTAATGAAGCAGATCATTTTTTGAAACATCCAGTGAACAGTGGGAAGGGCGTTGCCTTGCAAACAGGTTTTTTGTATGCACAAAAATTAGATTTTGATGTAATTATCACAATTGATGCTGATTTACAGCATGATCCAGCTAGAATTCCTGAATTTTTGAAGGTCTTAGATGAAAAAAAAGCAGACATCATTATTGGGGCTCGAGGTCTTGGAAAATCAGCACCAATTGTGTATAGATTTGGAAATTTTGTTTTAAATACCACATTTAGTATTTTATATGGTCAGAAAATTACAGATACTCAATCAGGATATCGGGCATTTTTAATGAAATCTTACCCTCACTTTGTTTGGCAAAGTTCAGGATATGATGTAGAAACTGAAATGCTCACAAATGCTCGTAAACATGGGTTAGTATTAGCTGAGATTCCTATTGCAACAAAGTATCATAATTCATATAAAGGGACAACCATCTTTGATGGAGTGAAGATATTTTGTAAGATGCTCCTTTGGCGGGTTTAGTCATATATCAAAAGGGAAAAAATATGGAAATAATATTACAATCAATTGGATTTGGATTTGCACTTTTTATGCTTTACATTACTTTTACTCAGTTTAAACGCGGAGATTTAACAAGTAAAGACTTGGCTTTGTGGGGAATTGCATGGGTTGTGCTTGGAATTTTTATTCTGTTTCCGCAAGTAATTGATTCATTTGCGGGGTCTTTGTCTGTGCAAGGAGCGATGCAGTTTATCATTTTAATTAGTATTGGATTTTTGTTTATTGTAAGTTTTATTGTGTATCAAAAAATGCGAAAACAAGAGATGAAAATCAATAAATTAATCAGTGCAGTAACTATTGAAAAAACTCCTGAACCAATGGAAGGAAAAAAAGAAGAATAATTGAGATGAATAAGATGACTCTTAGAATAATGACAGTGGATCTTGAAGGAGATTTTGACACTAAAAATGTTAAGTCATTGGAAAAAATAGTCCCTAAATTGCTTGATTTGTTTGATTCTCGCTCAATAAAAGCCACATTTTTTGTGGTATCAGAATTACTTGATTCTCATTTAAATTTGATTTTAGAAATAAGAAGACGTGGACATGAAATTGCTTCACACTCAAAAACTCATAGTTTCTTGAACTCTAAAAATAGTTTAATTGAAATACAAGAATCTAAGGCACAGTTTGAAGGTGCAGGGATTTATGTCACTGGTTTTAGATCACCTGGATTTATTACAGCAAATTCACATTTTGAAGATTTGAAAAAATGTGGGTACTCTTATGATTCTTCACTTGCTGTTTTTTGGCCAGGAAGATATATGAATTTTTGGTTAGGTTTTAGGCCGCAGGCATTTGTTCAAGAATCTCAAGAAACAAGTGGAAATAAAACTAAGATTGTAGAACTGCCAATGCCTACCTTTTTTTGGCCATTGATTAACTCTGGATTATCATATTTGAGATTATTTAGTCCAGTATCTTTATTGTTTAGAAATCAGTACATGTTCTATCTACATCCTTGGGAGTTTTTAGAAAAGAGTGATTTACCTCAGGAAAAGTTGAAATCATTTTTAGGTAAGTTATTACAAAGAAATACTGGAGATAAGGCTTGGAAAATATTTGAGAAATTTTTAGATCAGTGTGAGAAGAAAAAAGTTGAGTGGGTAAGTTGTTCTGAGTATATTGAGAAGGTTGGCGTTGCTAAGTGAGATTAAATACCTAATTCCCTTCTTAGCCTCATTCCCATCCATTCTGTAACTTTTAGTGGAAGATGTTGCCATATTTTAATTGCAAGTTTGTATTTACTGCTATTTGGATCAAGTTGTTCTGGAATACTTTTGGATTTAAGATTCATATAAAATGTAGGCAGATTTGATAACTCTCCCCCCCATTTGCGTTTGTATTCAAAATGACCAGAAGCTTCTCTCACGACTCCAAAATCAAATGATTCAAAACCATTTTTGGTAGCCCAACTGATAAATTCCCAATGCATTAAGTCGCTTGGTCTGTATGAAGAAAATTTTGGGTTAGAGATAGCTGTTGTAATGTGAATTGTTTTGTTATGAGTAAATCCGAGCAATGCAGATATTAATTTATTCTCTTTGAAACACCCATACACTCTTCCCTGATTATTTTTTTGAATTAATTGGAAAAAGTTACTAAAATAATTTTTACTATATGGTGGACTTCCAAATCTTCGCATATTTTGCAGATAGAGCTTATAGAGGGGATTTAGATCTTGAATAGTTAATTCTCTACAAGTGCAATTTTTCCTTGCTTTGTTTATTGCTTTGCGTTTTGATTTTTGGATATTTTTCCATAAAGTTTCTTCGTCTGTTAATTTAAGAACAAAACGCTTAACACTTTCTTTTTTGATAATATTATATCGGTTTATCTTAGTAGAATTTTTTGGATTATTCTCTTTGTCTATTGATCCATTAATGATTAAGTTTTGAAATTCGTTTTGGTATTTTTTTTTGATAAAATCTAAGATTTGTGATAAGAATTTTTGATCTCCTACCATCCCACCATACTCTTGATATCCAGTTGAGATGATTCTGTTACCAAAAATTATGCTTTTAACTTTGGTGATTGGTAGAACTGTTTTAATCTCTTGTGTATCTTGGTCTTTTGCAATAATGAAACATTGTTGATCATTTTTGAAGCTAAAACTTTTGGTGATGAATTCATTCCAAATGTTTGTATGGTATAGAAATGTTTCAGTCTGTAATTCTGTTGTGAAATCTACAGAAGATACTTCTTCAATTACGATATTCATTGAATCACCTGTTTGATTTTTTCAATTTCTTTTTTGGATCTTAATAATGCAAACGCTAGATGATTCTTGGCAGCAAATCTTGCTTTTGGAAATTTTGACTTTTGATTTTCTGGTGCTAGAAATTTGAATGATTTCATATTGTCTAGTTCTATTTCTTTTTTTGCAGCTTTGGTTTTAATTTCAGTTGATTTTTCTTTGATAATTGGCAAATACAAACAAGCGTCTGTGCTTTGGTTTCCAGTGAGCACAGTATAGTTTTTTCTGCGTTTATTTATTACGCTCGCGTAGCAGTTTGCTTTGTAATTGATCACATTTTGAGCAAATTTAGGTAGAGTATATTGTTTTGCAGGATAATTTTTGATGTTGGAAACTTGTTTGTTAAGTAATTTTTGAGTCAGTGGAAATAGTAAGTTACTAACAATTATTGGACCAATGATACTTTGAATTATTGATTTTGTCAGATTAACCAATGGCATCTTTTTTTGTGATGGTAATTTGAGCTGATTGTCAGATGCAATTAATCCTCCAGTGAATCCAATATTTTTACTAATACCAAACGAGTAAATGGCATAGTCTCCAATGGCTCCTGCTAATTTGTTGTTTTGGCTAGCACCAAGAGCTTGTGCACAGTCTTCGATAACCGTAATATTGTTCTGTTTGCAAAGATTAGATATTTGTTGAATGTTAGATGGAAGATATCCAAAGTTGTAACATAGTAGAAGAACATCTGGTTTTTGAATGATTACAGATTCAATGTCTTCTTTGGAGCAGGTAACGCTACTGTCATAGTAGATGATTTTGCAATCTGCGTTTTGGGCTGCTTCTTTGACAACTTGACAAGTGAATGCAGGAATTGCAATAGTTAGTTTATTTTCGGACTTTTGTTGTAATGATCTGAGTAATAGAAATAATGCGTTTCTTGCGCTAGAAGTCCAGTATAAATTTGATTTTGGGATAAATAATCTAAGACTGCTATCTGATTGCGGAATGAATCCTGCTAACCAGTCCCATGGTTTGATCATTAATTTTTGTTGGGGAATTGTGTACATCATTTTCTTTTTGCAGTAAGTATTTAAATAGATTGTGTAGGGAAATACTTAGATGAAAATAACTTATATCTGTCCTACAAATTGTGTTCGTAGACCAATTGCTGAACTTGCTATTTTGCTTTCAAAAAAAGGGCACGAAGTTAGTGTTGCATATCCATATAGTAAAGAATGTCCTACAGATCACTGGGCTCCAAACAAAAAAATCTTGGATTATAAAAATGTGAAAAATGTTCACATATCATCATACTATCTCTCTTCTTTACCTTACAATTTTGTCAAACCGATGTCAATGCTCCGTCACGTTCGTGAAATTTTTAAAGCAGATGTTGTGCACTTGTGGGAATATTGGTATCCAATTTGTATGTTTATTATTTTCTACGCTCTAGTTACTGGACAGCGCAAGAAATTGATTATGACAACAGATGGCTTAGTTGGATATTCATATGTTCCAAAGGATCCTTGGTGGGCAGTACCTGTGTTTAAAGTTTATACAAAGACAATTGGACAAATTTTATTCCGAATTCCTGGAAAGTTGACTACTTATGGGAATGCAATGCTTTCACATGCTAAAAAAGCTGGAATGCCAATGAAAAAATTGATGGTTCAGGGAACGGGAATCCATTTAGATAAATTTCAACATGTTTCTGAAGAGAAAGTAAATGACTTGAGAGAGGAATTTTCAGTTGAATCTGATGAGAAAGTGTTATTATTTGTTGGAATGTTAACTGAGAGGAAGGGAGTTAAAACAGTAATTGAAGTTGGAATCAGATTATTGGATACTGGTAAAAAAATTAAGGTTTTGTTGGTAGGAAGTACTGATGATAAACTTTTTTATAAAAAATTAGTGCCTAAAAAATATTCAAAAAAAATAGTATTTGTAGGTGGAAGAACTGATATCCCTGTTTGGATGAATCTAGCTGATGTGTTATTGCTTCCATCAGAAGGAGAAGGACTCCCTGGTGTTGTAATGGAGGCTATGGCTTCAGGAACAGCTTGTGTAGCTACAAATGAAGGATGTACTCCAGATTTAATTGACTCTGGGACTAATGGTTTCTTGGTTGAACATGCTGATGTAGCTAGCTATACTGACGCTGTGAAACAGGTGCTTGATGACTCAAAGAAATTTGGCGATGCCGCATATGAAAAAATAAAAAATTTTGGATGGGAAAAAGTTGCTAAAGAGTATTTGGAAATTTATAATAAAGAAGTGTAAACTTGTTCTAGATCAATTGCAATTTTTTCTGTTGTAAACTTGATGGCAGAATTGTGACCTTGTTCTAATGTTTCTAACTGTTCTTTACTGCCGTGAAGATTTAAAGATTTTATTATTGACTTTGCAAGTTCAGCTGGATTATTCTTTTTGAAGATTGTTGCAAACCCAGAGGCTGCTTCTGGAAGTGCACCATTATTGGCAATTACAAGTGGAATTTTATTCAAGAGACCTTCAATTATTACATTTCCAAATCCTTCGTCACGAGAGGGAATGATCATAGTAGAACTATTTTGGTAAATCTTTGCTTTTTCGGTCCCACGTTTGTATCCTAAAAATTCAATACAATCTTGAAGGTGATTTATTTTGCATATTTTTTTGAGTTTGTTAGTATATTTTTCTGAACCATTTCCTACAATCTGAAGTTTAGCAGATGGGATTTGTTTTTTGACTTCTTTCATTGATTTGATTAGAAGATCAACTCCTTTTTGGTGAGAAAGTCTGCCAATGTAGAGAATATTTTTGGCACTTTGTGTGATTATTTCTTTGGTGCCAAGATATCTTGGAGCAGGAATTTGGTTGTACACTACTGAAGATTTATTTTTTACTAATTTGAATCTCCATTTGTTTTGGAGATATTTGGAGATGAAAGTTGTATGATCATAGAATGGAAGAAATAATTGCATTGCTGTGAGATAAATTGAGGCTAGAATTTTCATTGGTACTGAGCCTTCAGTAAAGGAGTTGTGGATTGTCAGAACTATTGGGATTCTGTTCATTTTTGCATGTAACAGACTGAGCTCTGGAATGAAAGAAGCGTAATGGTGCGTGTGGATAATATCTGGTTTTAGATTTTTTAGCTCTGTTGTGAAATTTTTTAGGATCTTGGTGGAATTTGTCAATTTGATCTTTGATGGTAATTGAATTACTTTGATATTATTCCAAATAAACTCCTGACGTGTATCGGTTCTGGATCCACAGAGAAGGGTGACTTGATGTCCACGTTTGGCTAGGGAGACTAAACCCCACTTTTGTGCGAAGCTATGTTTTGATTCATCGTTTTGATCAATGTACATATTGTCAATGTATGTGTGTACTATGTTCATAAAATATAAAATTGCTATATTGTTTTAAAATGCTTGTGAATAAAGCGATTAGTTGCAAAAATTATATAAACAACTATTTAGGGTAATTATTTATGCCAGAATTAAATTTACAAATTAAAGATGAAGATTTTGAAGTATTAAAATCAAGAGCAATAGCTCAAGGTTTCTCTGATGTTGAATCTTATTTATTGGATCTTGTTGGGCAGGTTTTGTTGCAAATTAAAGAAGATATACCAAAAGTTGAGTCAACTGATTCTGAAGATGCTAAACATTCGAAGAATCCAGATTCTGAAATAGACCCTGATCAAGCAGCTAAAGATGTTTTGCGGGATTTGGGATATATCTGATTTTTCTTCTTATTCTTATGATTCTTTAAACCAATTTTATGTTTTTCTTCATTTATTTTTCTGAATCTGAATTGTGCTCCACATCTAAGTTTAATAAGACTTATAAGCTGAAATTTCAGATCAATTTCTGATATATTTGAATTATAAGAGGAATAACTATGAAAACAGGATATGATGGATTAAAAACAGTTTACGTTGGAATGTGTGCAGATTTGATACACCACGGACATATTAATATTATAAATCAAGCAAGACAATATGGTGAGGTGATCGTAGGGCTCTTAACAGATCAAGCAATTTCTAGTTACAAAAGATTACCTGCTTTAACATTTGCACAGCGGAAAACTATTGTAGAAAATTTGCGTGGAGTTGCTGAAGTTATCCCTCAACACAGCCTAAGTTATGTTGATAATTTGCGAAGATTGAAACCACACTTTGTTGTACATGGTGATGATTGGAAAAATGGAGTTCAAAGAGAAACAAGACAACTTGTAATTGATACATTGTCTGAATGGGGTGGACAATTAATTGAGGTTCCTTATACTAAAGATATTTCTTCAACTAAGTTGCATAGAGGAATGAAAGAGATTGGAACAACACCAGAAATGAGAATGAAAAAACTTCGTAGACTTTTGGATGTGAAAGATATTGTTAGAGTTTTGGAAGCACATAATGGATTAAGTGGATTAATTGTTGAAAATACTGCTGTCCTCAAAGAAGGTAGAGCAAAAGTGTTTGATGCAATGTGGATTAGTAGTTTAACAGATTCAACTGCGAAAGGAAAACCAGATATTGAACTTGTTCAAAGAATGGATACTCTACATCAAGTAATTGAAGCTACTAGTAAACCTATAATTGTCGATGGAGACACAGGTGGACGAGTGGAACATTTTGTTTTCACCGTTCGAAGTTTAGAGCGGCTTGGAGTTTCAGCTGTAATTATTGAAGACAAAGTAGGTCTTAAGAAAAATTCATTATTTGGAACTGGTGCAAATCAAAAACAAGATACTATTGAAAATTTTTCTTATAAAATTAACAGTGGGAAAAAAGCACAGGTTACAGATGATTTTATGATTATTGCAAGAATTGAAAGTTTGATTTTGAAAGCTGGACTTGAAGACGCTTTAGCTCGTGCTAAAGCATATATCGAAGCTGGAGCTGACGGAATCATGATTCACAGTAAAGAGAAAGAATCTACTGAGATTTTAGAATTTTGTAGTAGGTATAAGATGTTTGATAGAAAGGTCCCATTAGTTGTGGTACCTTCTACTTATTGTCATATTACTGAGAATGAATTGATTGAAAATGGAATTAGTGTAGTAATTTATGCAAACCATTTGCTTCGTAGCGCTTACCCTGCTATGCAAAAAACTGCTGAGTCAATTCTGATGGAGAGTCGAAGTTTAGAGGCTAGTACAACCCATTGTATGCCGATAAAGGAGATTTTGACTTTGATACCAGGTGGTAAGTGATCTATTTATTCTTTCTTTTTTTAATTCTTTTTTTAATCAATTTGATCTTGAAAATTCATAAGATTTAAAAGGTAACTCTCAACTAGTAGTGTCATAAATGTACAACATTTTGGAGATGAAAAACTATGATTAAACCACAAATTTTTTATGATACTTTATCAGAGCATGGCTTAAACACATTTGCAGGAGTACCTGATTCTTTACTAAAAGCGCTTTGTGCGTATGTTGCTGATAATGCTGCGCCACAGAATAATGTGACTACAGCAAACGAAGGTAACGCAATTGGTTTTGCAGCTGGACACTACATGGCTACAGGAAAACCTGCAGTTGTATACATGCAAAATTCTGGGCTTGGAAACACTGTGAACCCACTTACATCTTTAACAGATCCTCAAGCTTATTCAATTCCAGCATTGTTGATTGTTGGATGGAGAGGAGAACCAGATGTAAAGGATGAACCTCAACATAAAAAGATGGGAGAGATTACATGTAGTCAATTAGATTTACTTGGAATCCCATATAGTGTGATTGACAAAGATACTGCTAATGTTGCAGATATAATTCAAACAGCATCAAAACATATGGCAGAAAAAAATAGTCCATATGCAATTGTTGTTAGGAAGGGAGCGTTTGAAGCATACAAGTTACAGAGTATTGTTACTACAAGTTTTGAATTAAGTCGTGAAGATGCTGTAAAATTAGTTGCAGATTCAGTTGATGAAAGTGGAGTTATTGTTTCAACTACTGGAAAAACTTCTCGTGAATTATTTGAACATCGTGTATCAAAAGGCCAAGGGCATGAAAAAGACTTTTTGTCAATTGGTTCAATGGGACATGCATCTTCTATTGCACTTGCTATTGCGCTTGCGAAACCTGAACGTCAAGTATATTGTTTTGACGGTGACGGAGCTGCATTAATGCATATGGGTTCATTGCCAGTTATCGCAGGACTAAGTCCTTCAAACTATAAACACATTGTATTCAACAATGGGGCACATGATTCTGTTGGTGGACAACCAACTGTTGGACATGGAATTGATTTACCAGCAATTGCTTTAGCTTCAGGGTATAAAGCTGCGTTTAAGGCGGAAACAGCAGAAGAAGTTCGTGCACGTTTATCTGAGATGCAGAAAATGGATGGACCAGTTCTTTTGGAAATTTTAGTGAATAAAGGCGCAAGAAGCGATTTGGGTAGACCAACTAACACTCCGCATGGGAATAGGGCTGCGTTTATGGCTGCTTTGAAAGGGTAAATTTTTTAAAGTTCTTTTTTATTTTTATTTTTATTGATTATGGTAGTTGAACAAATAATATATACAGGTATTGAGCAAATTCAAAGTATTTTAGAATCTGCACTTGTGAAAGATGTTTTCTTAGTTACTGGTAATAGGTCTTACGAACTAAGTGGTGCTAAGGAACAATTAGAAACTTTGCTATCTGACTATAATGTAACTGAGTTTTCTGATTTTGAAAAGAATCCTAAAGTTGAAGATTTAAGACGAGGAATTGAAAAATATCGTAATTCTAACTCAAACATTGTATTAGCAGTTGGTGGGGGAAGTGTTTTAGATATGGGAAAATCAATTGCTTTACTTGCAGGACAATCTTTGGACCCTGAAGAATATATTACAAAGCGAAGTGCAATCGTTGGAGAAAGTGTTCCATTGATCGCAGTACCAACAACATCAGGCAGTGGGAGCGAAGCAACACATTTTGCAGTTGTTTATATTAACAAACAAAAATATTCGTTGGCGCATCAAAGTATGTTACCAAAGTATGTGGTATTGGATTCCAAATTGACTGAAAGTTTGCCAGTTTCGATCACAGCTTCAACTACCATGGATGCCTTTTCTCAGGGGATGGAATCTTATTGGAGCGTAGCATCAACTGATGAATCAAAAAGTTACGCTAAAGGTGCTTTGGAATTAATTATGAAACATGGAGTTGCAAATGTTAATAATCCTAACTCTGAGACTAGAGCTGCTATACAAATTGCTGCTAACTTGGCTGGAAAAGCAATTAATATTTCTAAGACAACGGCTTGTCATGCAATCTCTTACACCTTTACTTCATATTTTGGAATCCCTCATGGACATGCGGTTGGTTTGACGCTTGCTTCACTTTTTGAGTATAATGCAGCTGTTAGTTTGGATGATTGTAATGATCCGCGTGGATCTGAGTATGTTCAAGGAGTGTTTTCTGACTTGAGAAATTTTTTGGGTGTTAATAGTTCAGCTGAAGCTGTCAGTAAAATCAATTCTTTGATGACAGATATGGGACTAGAGACTTCTTTGTCAGTTCTTGGAATTGGTGATTGTTCTGAAATTGCAGTTAAGAATGTGAATTTGGAGCGACTGGGAAATAATCCAAGGAAAATTGGCGCAGAAGAGATTAAAGAAGTGATATTGGGAATTCAGTGATTGATGTTAAAATTACTCTAAACTGATGTCTGCTTGTTGCTTTAAATGTTCTAACAGTTTTGTTCGGAGTTCTTGGAACTCAGCGTCTTGCTGCATGGTTTCAAATAAATTGTTTGTTTCTTGCGGGTCTTTTATGAGGTCGTAATACTCCCATGTTTTGGTTGTGTTGTTAAAAATTATTTTTTTGTTCTTGAACCTTAATGCAAATAAGTTATGTCTTTTTGGTGATGGGTTAGGTCCACCTAAACCGCCAGTTTCTAGATAAGCTGGACGCTCTTGAATCTCTTCATTCTCAGCAACTAGTAGTGATTGACCTTGCATTTTTTTACTGGAATCTTTTGGAATTTGAAGCATTTCTAACAATGTTGGAAGGATATCAATTGTTCTGACTTGCTGATTGATTTTTTTAATTGGAAGACTTGGTCCTTTGATACAAGCCCAGACTTTTGTTGTATAATCGTATAAATATGTGCCATACATTTTTTCACCTGGTTTCTCGCCGCAACTAGTACCATGGTCAGCATGAATCATTAGAACTGTATTCTTGTCAAGTCCAGTCTTTTTTAGGTGTTCTTGAAGATCATTTAGAAACTTATCACAACCTTGAATTGATTTTTCATATTTTTGAAAGTTTTCATCTTGATTTGAGAAATATGTTTTATCAAAATCATCTAAACCTTTGGTATGTTCAACAGAATAATGATGAATTTTACTGTATTGGAAATAGATGAAAAACGGCTGCTGATTTGTTTTTTGATTTTCTTGCTGCTTTTGAATTCCGGAATCGATGTGGGAGATGATTCTGGTTTTGAACTCAGTCTCTTCACTTTTGTGAGGATGTGTCTCATCAAATTCTTTGGTGGGAAATAAGTTAACATTTAATGCATCAAATATACAGTAATAATTTTGTTCTTTGAGGTATTCTACTAATGTTTTGGCAACTGTGTAGTCGAATTTGAATATGTTAAAATAAGCGTTCACTCCATGATTATAAGGGTAAAGTCCAGAAAACATAGATGTTAAGGAACCGATTGTGTATGGAACTGCAGTTACTAAATTTGAGAGGAAAAAACTTTCATCCATCATTTTTTTAATTGCTGGAATCTGCTCAATCTTGTCTCGTCTTAGTCCATCAAGGGTTACAACAATTAAATTTGGCTTTTGCTGATGCATAGCTGGATATTGGATTTTTTGTTTATAAGAGTTATGGATTGCTGATAATAGAAATATTCTGTAGATAATTTGGATAATATAGATTTTGTAGAATTAGATCTTTAATTTTTTGAATATTCTCTCTGTTGGGTTCCTCTTTGGTCTTACTTGATTGTATGTTCTGTTGAAAACATTCAAATTTTTTCCATCTAAATTATTTGGAATTGAAAAATAATCTAACACAGTAGGAGCGATATCACACATTTCTCCTGTGATTCTCTTTCCAATTTCTGTTTTTTCTGGATCATTGTTTTTTGTATAAGCTAAGAAAAAAGCCTTACTGTCATGAAATTGAGCTTTTTTGTGGATAATAGTTTTGTCTGTGATCACATTGTCAAAATCATACTTATCAATAATTTCAATTAGAATATGTCCAAACCGCCGATGAAGTGTTTCAATTTTCTTTGGATCAGAAACAGAATAATAATCCTCAGTGTTATAACAACGCAGGTCAAGTTCTGTTTCAATTATTTTTTTGATTTCTTCTTTGGTTTTTTCCCTTTGTTCTTTATTTTCTTCAAGTAACTTAATGATTGGAACGTGTTTTAATTCTGCTACTGCTTTTGTAAGATTGCGATCAATTTTTAATCCTTTTTTATTCACAGGATCGTATGGCAAATATCCTCGGATTAGACGGTACCATTTTTTTGAGAGGTTATGCAGTGGACCATACTCTTTGATTTTTTTAACTAAATAATCAAAAAATATTTCAGTTTTTTTGTATTTGATAGCTTTACTATTCCCATCTTTGTCTTGAACTGTTGTTTTTTCGATCAAGTATCCATTTTGTTTTAGTAGACAATTGATGTGCAGAACCCCATCAAAGATACTAGACCCATGGTCACTAAAAAGCATAAAATCATCTTCTGATTGAATTTCTTCGATCATCCATTTGATGATATTGTCTATTCTGGTGAGAGTTTTTTTAGCAATCTTAGTTTCAGCTGAATTTTTTTTAGCAATCAGATCTAGTAGGACTTTGTGTTGAATCCAATCGATCACGGCAAATTGAAAAAATAGTAAATCATACTCTTTGGTTTTTTTGTTATGTAACATAACTTCTTTGAGAATTTTTTGGTTATTGATAACAGTTTGATCCATGTGTTCAAGGGCACCCAAAATACTTTTTGCTTTCCATTTAGTGTTGATGTAGTCATTGATTGAAGGAAATTTTGACTTAAGAGATGCTGGTTTACAAGTCCCTTGAACTGTGGATGCGTCAAAAATATTTCTAACAATATCACCTTTGATTTTGGTACTTCTAGAAAAAGGAAGATCCATTAAAAACATTTTATTGTTGGCTTTTTCAATGGTTTCATAAAAAAATTCTTCTGTAATATCCTCTTCTTTTACTAACTGTAATTCTCCTTCTTTGTCATAGAAACAATTAGCTACAAATCCATGTTTTCCAATACTTTTTCCAGTAAAAATAGAGGTCCAAGAAGATCCTGAAAGGTAGGGATTCACACCTTTAAGAGTTGCATGGAAACTTCTGTCTCTTAAGGAATATAAATATGGCATGGATTCTTTACAGAGTTCCAACAGTTCTTCATTCATTCCATCTAAACCAAGGATAATTAGGGCCATTTGCTGTTTTTATGAGCCTTGTTTTAAATATCTTGTGAAGAGATATATACTGATATAAGATATTTATAAATATAAAAATCAAAATAATCTCACTAATAATCTCACTAATAATTTCACTAATCTCATTAATTTCACTTTTTTATCCGGTCAGTGACTATAACTTATTCATAAGTTTAATAAAGCAAGATATGGCTGAAAATTAAGTGAAATATTGTAAAAAATGTGTTCAACCAGATACTAGGCCAAGTATTAAATTTGATGAGAACGGAATATGTCCTGCTTGCACTTATGTCGATAAAGCACAATATATTGACTGGGAAGAAAGGCAGCAAGAATTGCTCAAAATAGTTGAAAAGTATAAAAAACACAATAAAATAAATCATTATGATTGTATCATTGGTGTAAGTGGTGGAAAAGATAGTCTTCGTCAGGCAATGTATGTTAAAGATGTTCTAAAATTAAAGGCACTGCTTGTTTCTTGTACTTACCCTCCTGAACAACAAACAGAACGAGGAGCATATAATCTTGCAAATATGATTAAACTTGGTTTTGATACAATCTCTATTGGACCAAGCCCAAAAATTTGGAAACGTTTAATGCGACAGGGATTTTTGAAGTATGGGAATTGGGCAAAATCAACAGAAATGGCACTTTTTGCGAGTGTTCCACGTCTGGCAATTGCGTATCATATTCCATTAATTCTTTGGGGTGACAATCCAGCAATTCAATTTGGAAATTTAGGAGCAGGTTCAATGACTTGGGATGGTAACCGAGCAAAAAATACTAACACACTTTCTGGAGGACCTGATGTTTTAATTGAAGAGGATATGCAAGAAAATGAAATTATTTGGTATAGGTATCCAAGCGATGAAGAAATGGTTATGGCAAATTTACAAATTGTGTATTTAGGATATTTTTGGAGTGATTGGAGTAAAATAAATAATGCGAATTTTTCCATTGCACATGGAATTGATATTAGACAAAAGAATTCTTTGAAACAAGGAGCATTGAACCAGTTTGAAGCGCTTGATGATGATTTTGTGGTAGTAAACCAAATGATCAAACACATTAAATTTGGATTTGGAAAAGTAAGTGATGAAGTTTGTGAAATGATTCGTTCTGGGTCTCTAACTCGTGAAGAAGGGTTCAAATTAGTTAAAAAATACGATGGAAAATGTGACAACGAGTATGTTAAAAGGTTTTGTCAGTATATTGAAATTAGTGAAGAAAAATTTTGGGAAATTGTAGAGTCTTATAGAAATTTAGAAATCTGGAAAAAAAATGAAAGTGGGGAATGGCAGTTAATAGATTTTCCAGATGTATAAAAAATGGTAAAAGATAAATTTTTTTGGAAGAGACCAGTTGTGGTGATTGATTATGGAGTGGGAAATATTTTCTCTATCACTAATGCTCTTGAACATCTTGGTTATTCATATATGATATCAAATAAGGAAGCTGATATTAAAGCAGCGTCTGCTTTGATTTTGCCTGGTGTTGGTGCGTTTAAAGAAGCTATGAATAATTTAAACTCACTTGGATTAATTCCAACACTTGAAGAGGCAGTACTAATACAGAAGAAACCAATACTTGGAATCTGTCTTGGAATGCAAATTCTTGGAACAAGTTCTGAAGAAAATGGACACTACAAAGGCCTTGATTGGATTCCTGGAAAAAATGTGCTTTTTACAGAAATTGGAAATTTAAAAATACCTCATGTTGGATGGAACACAGTTAATATTAAAAGAAAAATTCCACTATTTTCTAACATTTTGGAAAATTCACAACCACATTATTATTTTGATCATAGTTATCACTTTGTTTGCGATGAAGAATTTATTAGCGCAACATGTAATTATGGGAAAGAAGTAGTGGTGGCAATTCAGAAAGAAAATATTTTTGGTGTGCAATTTCATCCTGAAAAAAGTCAAAACAGCGGATTTAGACTTTATAGAGGATTTTTTGAGTATGTAAAATCACAGTTCAAACATAGGATGGTGAAGATGGATGCTTAAGAAAAGAGTAATTGCTTGTTTAGTAATAAAAAATGGAATTGTAGTTCAAAGTATTGGGTTTGAGAAATATTTGCCTGTTGGAATTCCAGAAATTGCAGTAGAATTTCTTAACTCATGGGGAATTGATGAAATAGTTCTATTAGATATTGATGCGACATTGGAAAACAGAGAGCCAGATTTTGAAATGATAAAGAGGATTTCAAAGAAATGTTTTGTTCCATTAACAATTGGTGGTGGGATAAAAAGTGTTGCAGTTATGAAAAAATTAATCAGAACTGGGGCTGATAAAATTGCAATCAACAGTTTGGCGGTAAATAATCCTTCTCTAATAAGTGAAGCTGCAGCAGTTCTTGGGAAACAATGTATTGTGGTTTCAATTGATGCTAAATGTAGAAAAAGAGAAGATGGAATTATCTGGCATGAAGTTATGATCAACAATGGGAAAGAAGGTACTGGACTTGATGTTGTCAATTTTTCCAAAAAATGCGAAGAGTTAGGTGCTGGGGAAATTATAGTTAACTCTATAGATAATGATGGATCAAAAAATGGTCTTGATATTGAATTAATCCGGAGCGTAAGTTCTGCTGTTTCTATTCCAGTAATTGCAATCGGAGGAGTTGGGCATCCAGAGCATTTTGCAGAAGGGTTTATTCAAGGGAATGCAATGGCAGTAGCTGCTGCAAACTATTTCCATTTCACTGAACATAGCCCAATTATTGTAAAGGAGTATTTAATGTCATACACAACAATTAGACCAAGGCATGAGACTTATATTAATTATGAGGGATTTTCATTTAACAAGTATGGACGAATTAAAAAACGTGAAGAAGATTATTTAGATAAGACCAGGTTTGAATACCACCCTGAAGAAATTATTTAGTTTAAGGAGAAAGAGAAATCATGAAATATTGCACAAGATGTTTGTACCCAGGAAATCATCCTTTGAACATTACTTTTGATTCAAAAGGAGTTTGTAGTGGTTGTAGGATACATGAGGAGAAAGATAGTCTTAATTGGTCTATGAGAGAAGAAAAGCTTAAGGAGATTTTGAATCAATTCAAAAGCAAAACAAACACTCAGTACGATTGTATCATTCCTGTTAGTGGTGCACGAGATTCATACTTTATTGTTCATTTAATTAAAAATGTGTACAAAATGAAACCACTTTTGGTGACATACAACAAACAGTATAACACAGAAATTGGAATTCGTAATTTGGCTTATCTTAGAACTATTTTTGATTGTGATCTTTTAACTTTGACAGTTAACCCTGATACCGTAAAGAAAATAACTAAAGTTAGTATGCAAAAAATGGCAAGTATGTATTGGCACTGCATTGCTGGGCAAACTGTTTTTCCAGTACAAACTGCTGTTAGATTTAAAATCCCATTAATTATTTGGGGTGCGCATCAAGGAATAGATCAAGTAGGGATGTTTTCTCATACAGATAATGTTGAGATGACTCGTAAGTACCGTAAGGAACATGATTTGATGGGATTTGAAGCCGAAGATATGGTTTCAGAATCAATGGGATTGACTATACGAGATTTGGCTCAGTACATTTATCCACATGATAAGGAGATAGAAAAAGTAGGAGTAAGAGGTATTTATTTGAATAACTTTATTCGATGGGATACAAAGGCTCAACATGAAAAAATGATCAAATTATATGATTTTGAGACAAATGATCAACTGCGAACTTTTGATCGTTATAACGATATAGATTGTTTTCATTATTCAGATATCCACGATTATATTAAATTTTTAAAATATGGATATAGTAAAGTTTTAGATCATGCTTGTCGTGAGATTAGACTAAAACGTTTGACACGTGAAGAAGGGATTGAACTTGTTAGAAAATATTCCTTGAAGGCGCCTCAGACAATGAAGATATTTTCTGATTGGCTTAATATTACTGAAAAAGGGTTTCATTATTTTGTGGATAAATATCGCAATAGTGAAATTTGGATGAAAAACGATTCACAAAGATGGGTACTTAAAGACAGTATTTTGAATCATGCTGCAGACGAGGGAGTAAATTCAGTACGCTTAGAAAAAATAGATGATTGTGAATTTGAATTAACAGATCATAAAACTAAGGATAATTCTACTAGTAAGTATACTCTAATCGGTAGAGGGTATGTTGATAAGAATTAATTAATTAAGAATTAATGTTTTTTTATTTTTTATTTTTATTATTACTACAATCATGATTGTTGTTTTTGTTAGTATTATTGATTTTTTATATTTAGGATTTTTTTAATTTCACTGATAACTCTGGTGGTGTTTTTCCCATCTATGTATCTAGAGATTTGATTTCTATCTGTACTTGGAAGTGATTTTTTAATTGATTTTTTAAGTAATGATTTTAATTCTTCTATATTATTTGCTCTATAAGAGATCCCTAAATCATTTGTGATTAGACAATCATATTTTTTTTGAATTGGCTGGTAACTGATTACAGTCTTTCCAAGGCAAACAGCTTGAAAAAGAACCATTGAGTGTTTACCCAGAATAATTTGGTGGGTCTCTATTAATTTTTTAACATCAGATTTACCTAGAACGGTTACTGATATTTTGGCATTCTTAAAAGCTTCATGATATCTGAGATGATCTTCTTTTGGATGACATTTTATAGTTAGGGAAATGTCCTCACTCATTTCTTTTATGATTTTAATACATTCATCAATTGTCTTTGTATCTGGAATAAATTTGCCTTCTTTTACTAGAGGTTGAGAAATGTATAGAATGTTATTTTTATGAGCTGTATTTTCTTGAGAGTAATCTTTGTGTGGTTGTTTTTCTTTAGATTCATTGCTTTCTAAAAAAGTATCAAAGAACGGGTTTCCAGTAACAATAATCTTATTTTTTGGAATTTTTTCTTTAATCATTCTTGTTTTGGAAATTTCATCCATTGTAAAGATGTAATCTGGCAGATAAACTAAATCATTTCCATTGCCACTATATCTCAAAGCATAATTTGACCAAAAATCTAGAATTGAAACTGTTGGGATAGTATTATCTTTCCCATAAATTATGGCCTGTTTTTCAATACTGAAGCCAGAACTTGCACCAAGGATTATCAAATCTGGTTTTTCTGTAATCACTTGTTGATTGAATAATTTTCCATTCAAATCTTGAAAAGAAATTCCAGCTTGATTAAAGAATTCGCAGCTTTGTTTTGTAGCAAAAACCTGGACAGTAAACTGATTACCTTGTTCCAGTTTTTTAATCACTGGAGTTAGAGCGTTAGCACTTCCAGGATCCTGACTACAAAAGATGATTTTTTTTGGCATATTAGTATCTGAAATGGGAAGTAATAGCCGCCATAGATTCATTTTTTTGTTCGTTTCGCAAATCTAAAGCCTTTAACTGTTCTTTATTATCCCAAACTTTTTGAATTGCTGAAATAAATAAATCCATATGAACTGTTGTTAATGGATATCGACAAATATTTGTTGTGAATAATGTCTTTTCAAACATCTCTTCAACTACTGGACAACTTCCTTTACTATAATCTGGATTTCCATCATAGTATTTTGAATCAAACGGATAGTGAGATTCATTATACACTTGTTTATTTTGATACATTGGTATCAAATATAATGGTTTTACATATCCTTGAGCTACCGGCGCACCTTCCGCTCTTAAGGCTTTAATGAAAGTGTTCCTAGAAATACCCCAAATATTAGCATCAAATTTCATTGCGTAGAGATAATATACATGACTAGATCCATTTCTGACAAGTGGAGTTGTGATCCCGGGAATTGCTTTTAATTTTCTTGTTAAGTATTCTGCTAGTTCAACTCTTTTTTCTGTAAGGTGATTTATTTTTTTGAGCTGCTCTGTTGCAATTGCTGCATGCAATTCACTTAAACGGAAATTGTTTCCAAGGATAATCTCATTTCTTCTAGGATCATTTTCTTCCATAAAATCAACAACAACTTCACCATGATTTCGCATTAATTGAGCTCTTAATGCAAATTTATCATTATTAGTTGTTAACACTCCTCCTTCACCGCAATGCATTGTTTTATGGAAGTTAAAACTAAACACACCAATGTCTCCAACAGTTCCAGTATATTTCCCATTGTAATGAGCGAGAGGAGATTGAGCACAATCTTCAATTAAAATTAAATTATATTTATCACAGATTTGTCTTAGACGATCATAATCTGGCATATGCCCAAAAATGTTTACAGAGAGAACTGCTTTTGTTCTTGGAGTAATTTTTCTTTCTACATCTGCTGGATCAATACAAAATGTATCTGGATCAATATCAGCGAAAATTGGGATTCCTTGATTCATTAAAACAGCTGAAGGTGTAGCTGACATAGTGTATGGGCTAGTGATTACTTCATCGCCTGGACCAATTCCTGCTGCTGCAACTGCCATTTGAAGAGCAGTAGTTGCTGAGTTACATGAGACTGCATGCTTTACTTTAAACATATCTTGAAATGTTTTTTCGAATTTCTTAACTTCTACTCCACCATAAAACCGTGGATCGAATTTTGCAACGAATGCAGAAAGAACTCCAGTATCCATTACACGCATAACTGCTGCTTTTTCTTCTGGACCTAAATTATTTGTTTCTGGTAGTTCTTCATTAAAAATTGGTTTAACATTGAATAATGCTAATTTTTTTTCTGTATTGTTATTTATGTTGTTTTCCATGTTGTAAATACCCCATTAGTTTTTGGCAAATTTATTGATTGATTAAATGGCATGTTGATTTTTTGCTTAGTTTTTGATGAGTGAATAGCAGCCGAAACTAATTCTAAAGACCTAACTCCATTTTTTGCAGAAGAAATTAACTCTTTTATTGAACCTTGTTCTTTTGCTTCTACTGTTTCAATTATGTCTGTGATGGCATCTGTAAAAAGTGATCTGCTAAAGTCTTTTGGAATTGGAAACTTTTGAACAGTTGAGGAACAAGTGACGGTTGGAAGAGCAAGTGACTTTTCATTTGGAAAATATCGATAATCGTAAGCAAAAAATGGTTTGTTGATTAATTCTAATTTCCCCTTTGTTCCGATAATCTCAAGCTCAAATAATGAGTGTTGAGGGATTGTACATGGTGTTAGAATCGCAGTGACTCCTGAATTGAATGCTACTTGAACAGTGAGATTAGGGTCGTCTCTAAATTGGTCTTCGCTTTCGTCTTTAAGTGATTCTACAGATTTAATATCTCCAAAATAATATTCTAACAAATCAAAAGCATGTGAACCATTGTTGGAAATTCCACCAGCGTAGAAGAAAATTGCTTTTTTGGGCTGACCAATAAGATCTGCTAGGTTGATTTTCACATGTTGGTGAAGTTTGTCATGCCTTCTTTGGAAATTAATTGCTAAGATTATATTGTTCTCTTCGCATAACTTTTTTGCTTTATTTGCTTCATCAGTGTTTGCAGCAAATGGCTTTTCACAAAAAATTGCTTTGATATTTTTTCCATTTATTTTTGCTTGTACAACATCTTGAATAATTTTAGTGTGTAATTCAAATGGAGTACAAATACTCACAATATCAATTTCTTGATTCTGCAACATCTGTTTATGGTCAGTGTAATAATCTTTGGCACCCCAATCTTCTTTACACTTTTTTGCTTTATTCTCATCAATGTCTGAGACTGCAACTAGGGATGTTTGTGGATGTTCTTTGAAGGCAGCACAGTGAGTTACTGGCCAATCTTTGAATAGAAGATTGTAACCTGAAGCAATGTTTCCACATCCGATCACAGCTGCTTTGTATTTTGGATTTTGAATTGATTTATGTTGATAATTTGTTTGTTTTTGGTTTTGACTATGTTTTTGGTTTTGATTTTCACTTTGATCTTTACTTTGAATTTGAGATTCACTTTGATCGTGATTTTCATTTTTTTCAAATATTGGGATTTGTTGGAATTCTGATTTTAGAATTGACAGCTTGATAACATCTTTGTATGAATTATTGAAAAAGAACGCTTCTTTCAAAATCCCTTCTTGTTTCCATCCAATTTTTTCTACAGATTTTTGAAACGCAGGATTAACAGTCCCTGCTTCTACCCTATTTAGACCAAGTGTGTTGAATAAATGTTTAGACAGAAGATAGATTGCCTCCTTAGCATATCCTTTATTCCATTCGGTTCTATCGCCAATTATAATGGAAATTTCTGCAGATCTGTGGATCCATTTAACTGGGCCAAATTTGATGTTTCCAATATGTTTTCCGGAATTTGTACAAATTGCTAGAACTGCTTCATTGCTTTTTAGATTACTCAAGTATTTTTTCGCTTCAATCTCTGAAGTTGGAAATAGTCTACGGCCGGAGAATAAATTCACTTCAGGGTCATTTAGCCATGATAGATAATCTTGATTGATATCAGAGACTAATTGAGGCCTTAGATAGATGCGTTTTCCTGGTAGAAAGGATAGATTGGACATAAGTAATTTTTTGATATTTTCGTTTATTAAGCTTATGAATAATAGAACTGAATTAAGCTCATTTTTACTTTCTATGAGGATTATTGTTGCAAATGCTTTAAAAGTGGATTTTTATCCAAAATAATGATTATTATGAAACTTGGAACCGATATTGAGGAAGTTAAAAGATTTAACCTATCCCGTGATAATGCATTTTTACAAAAAGTGTTCACGAACCTAGAGTTAGATTATGCTTTTGGCAAAAGTATCCCAGCACAACATCTTTGTGGATTTTTTTGTGCTAAAGAAGCCTACATTAAAGCAATTGGAGATCGTAAAGTTGATCTGCGTTCGATAGAGATTTGTCACAATGAATCTGGGGCTCCATTTATTTGTGTGATTGAATCAGACTTGAATGTTGAATCAGGATTGAATCTTAAATCAGAAAAAATACTGGTTTCTATATCTCATACTAAAGAATTTGCAACTGCAACAGTGATTATTTATTGAATTTTATTTGCTATTATTGAGTTTTATCTGCTAAATTTTTTGATAAATTCTAGATTAATTTTTGCTTTCTTTTCAATTAAAATAATTAAATCGGAATCTTCTTTTGCAATACCACCTATAAAAAGAACAGATAGGTAATATAGAAACAAATAACTTGCAGTTAGGACAATTAATTGAATTAAGTTTATAGACTGATTTCTGCTAATCACTACAAAGAAAATAACTGTTGTTGGGATAATTGCACTAAGAATGTACTTGAAATAATATTTGACCTTGTATCTGAATGGAATAAGTTTTCTTGCAATAATTAGTAAATAAAATTCTCTACCAGCCAAAGTAATTGCAGTTGCAAGCGCTGCACCGGTTAGTCCAAATCTTGGAATTAGTAAAATGTTTAGAACTATGTTCAGTCCAGCAGCTACAATACTGCTCCAAAAAATAGTAGTTACTTCACCAAATGCTTTGAGTGCTTCAGATGCTGGACCGGAAATGACATTGGCAAAGTAAGCTGAGACTAACACAATTAAAGCAATAGCACCTGGGCTATAATCCCATCCAAATACATTTCCAATAATCTCGCCTGGAAAAAGAATTACTAACAGAAAGAATGGAAAACTCAAAATAAATCCCCATCTAGTTACTGTCCCAAAGAGCTGAATCATCTCAGTGGTTTTTTGTTTTGCTTTTAGTTCAGAAATTACTGGAAAAGACATTGAAGCAAAGGCTTTTAGAAAAATATTAAGGCTAGCTGCAAGTGCTAGTGCTACATTGTAAATTCCAACACTTGTAGTATCAAGATAAATTCCAAGAAAAAAAGTGTCTGCCCATCCCATAACTTCTACAAAAGCAGCTGAAAGAAATAAAGGAAGAGAGTATAACATGAGCTCTTTGTTTTCAAATATTGCTTTTTTGCTTCTTGATAAAAATGGAGCGAATTTGATCTGGAAAATTATAACAGATAAAGCAAGACCAATTAAAATTGAAAAAATGTACATATATGCAATTTCTAAAATGGATCCACCTAAAAAAATCATAATTGATACTAGAACAAATAAACTAATCTCTCTACCAATTGTTCCTGTGATGATTGTAACTTCTGGTTTTTTGAACCCAGTGAAGGCTTTTCCAAAAAGTTTGAATTGACTAAGTATAGGGATACAAAAGGCAAATACAATTATTATTGGCTGCAATTCTGGTTCATGAAATAAATTGTTAGCGATGAATTTTGAGGAAAATAAAACCAAAATTGACATGAAAATTGATGCTATCAAGGAAATTCCAAGTGATGCTCTTACAGTTCCAAGCAATCTTTTGGCGTCTTTTAATCCATTATAATGTGAAATGAATTTGACAATTCCATTATTTAATCCAAGTAAAGTTAGGGTTGTACAAACCCCAAGAACCATTAAACCAAGAGAAAGTAGTCCAAGACCAGATGGGCTGAGATATCTTGAGATAACAATTTTGTAAACGAACCTGACAACATAGAGAAGAACCATATTTGCAAATATGAAACCGGCACCTTTAGCTACAGTTTGTAGTGCCTTTTGACTTGTTTTTTCTTGCGTTTGGTTTTGACTCATATCATGCTGATTTTGCCAAAATTTGCTTTATAAGGGTTGTTAAACTTCATTTTTTCTGTTAATATTTAGTTATTCACAAACCTTAAATAGGATTTTTCGCTTATTTTGTTTATGAATTCACAAGCAGAATCATTAGAAGAAATCTACATCTATTGTGCTGGAGGACAAGGCAGACATATTACTTTTCTAATTCAGCAAATTGGTGGATACAAAATTATGGGATTTATTGATGAGAGTTCAAGTCTTGTTGGAAAATCAATAAAAGGATTTCCAGTCTTTTCTTCAATTGAATCTGCGGTTTCTGGAAAAAATGAGATTAATATCGCAATTGCTAATGGAACTCCAAAATATGTACATGCTATTGTGAAGAAGTTGCGAGAGTATCAAAAATCTTTGAATTGTAAAGTAAATTTTCCAAATTTGATTCACCCATCTGTCTTATATGATGCTTCTGGAGTTAGTTTTGGAGTGGGAAATATCATTAATGTAGGAACAAATTTGACTACTGATATTGTAATTGGGGATTTTAATTATTTTAATCGTTATTGTATCTTAGGTCATGATCTCATTGTTGGAAGTTATTGTAACTTTAATGCTGGAGTAATTATTGGAGGAAATGTTTCAATTGGGAACTTTACTTATCTGGGAATGGGTACTAGAGTAATTCAAGGTAAAAAAATTGGGCAGAATGTGCTAACTGGTGCAGGGTCTATTATTCAAACAGATGTACCTGATAATGCAATTATGATAATGCCAAAGGCTAGACATTTTAGTAATCAAAAACCAGTAATTATGGAGTAACTTGCAGTGAAAATGAAAACTATCGTCTTTGGAGTACTTTACCCTAAGATGCAGGATTTTTTGAAGGAATATGCTGTGTGTATTAATTCTCAGACAGACCTTGATTTTGAACTATGGTTGGTGAACAATAATTTTTCTGAAGTTGATACTGTTCGAAAGTTAATAAATTCGAAGATTCCTATTCGAATTCTAGATGTTCCAAATCCTGGGACTCGTGGTCCAACGCTCTGGCAACACATTATTCCACTTTTAGCTTCTGAAACAAAGAAACATAATGTTGATGTTGTGATTTTTACTGATACTGATGATACTTTTGAAATTGCTAGGGTGCAGAAAACGAAGGTTGCGTTTGATTCTGGGGCAGATATTGTTTTTACTGAATTAGTTCCAATTAGTTCCAATGGTTTAGTTAAAGGAGAAGCTTGGTATCAATCAAATGTCCCTTCTATAGCCCAGTTTACCGATATTGTTTCTAAAAATTTACTTGGACTTGGACATACTGCAATTCGTGCTGAACTGTTATCAAAAATTTATCCAGTATCAACAGATTTGGTGGTTACAGATTGGTGGATTTATTCTTCTTTGTTAGCTCAAGGATATCAAGGACATTATTTGCAAAATTGTGTCAGTTTCTATCGGCAGCACGATGATAACATTGCTGGAATTCGTTCAAGGTTTGATGCAGAATATATCCAGTATGGAGTTAATTTGAAGATCCAACATTATACTGAGTTGTTGAAGTATATGGAAAATTCTGATCATTTGAAATTGGTTCAAGAAGAGATGGAGAGAATTAAGATTCTTGATGCGTTATTGTCAGATCCGAGAATCCTTGCCCGTTATATGATGAATTTGAACAATTTTGCGAAGCTTGAAGGGCGAGGTCTTTTTTGGCGCGAAGAAGTTGATCTGAAATTTGTGCCAACTGATTTATTGAAGAATTAAGATAAACTATACCTGTAGGGAGTTTTATGTTGTTTAGTTACAACTGAGAAATATCCAAATATTCACAGCCAATTTTTTCTGCAGCTTCACTATCTGATAATGAATTCCCAATAAATAAAGTTTTTTTTGGATTGATTTTTTGGAGATTTTTTTGTTCAAAAATATTGCTAAGCACATTGTAACCATCAAGCTCTGGTTTAAGACGCCTGGTTTGTTCACGCCCAATAATTGTAATAAACTCTTCATCTATGTTTTCGGTTTTTAAAGCCTGATGTACAATAGATGCAAAGTTGGATGTCCAGACAACTTTTTTTCCGGAAAACGATTTCACATATCTTATTGCTTTATTATTGAAAGTAACTCCACTCAGACCTGCTTCTTCAAATCTTTTGGAAATTGGAAGACAATCCTGAAACCCAACTTCACCTAATAAATCATAAGCTAAAGTGCATCCAGTTGAGTAACCTGTGAAGTCAACTATTTTGTTGTGGTTGTTTTTGAAGTGAGTAGCTAGTTCAGTTTTCAAAGATTTCCAATTAATGTCTAGTTTTCCAATTGTGCCATCAAAATCAAATATGATCAGATCGTATTTGATTAATTTAAGAACAGTTTGTCCGGAAATAGCATTTTTTAAATGTTGAACTTTTCTTTCAAGTTCATAAATTTGATTTTCTGTGAATTCTACATTTAGTGCAAAGTTGAGTAAATCTTCGACCCAAATACGAATTGCCATTTGAGGAATTAATCTGATCTCTTCTGTTGTTAAAGAATCAATTTGTTGATAGGAGTCTAAGTAAATTTTCATGATCTCTGGATTTGGAGAAATTAAAGATGCATCTGCACGTCTTGCACCAAAGCACCAGAGTGCGTAGACAACATCTCTTAATCTTGTAATATACATGAATTCATCAGGGTCAATGATGGTAACTGAATTGTCTTGCTTGTAGAGGATATTCCCTGGGAAAATATCTTTATGAGTTAGTTGTTTTGGAAGATTTTGGAATAAATTGTCTGGTATTTTTTCTAGCTGAGTTTTTGCAAGGTCTAACCCCAGTTTTAGGTTGCGCATGAATTTTTTGGAATAGTTTTTTTGTTTAGTAGAATTTTCTAATTTTAGTTCTACTTGGCTAAACAGGTCTAATATTGGTTGATCTCGAAGAAATGGTCCGTTGTTGAAATTTGTTTCAAAAAATTCTGTTACATTTGGATCAAGATTTTTGAGTTTTAAGTTCATATCAGCATGAGCAGTTGCAGTTGCTTGAATTTGATCTTTGGATTCATTATATTTTTCATTTTCTTGAAAAGGAATTAAACAGTAGTGTTTATCTTGAACATTTGGTTCTGTGATTTTGACAAAATAATTTCCAGTAATTGTTTTATTGTATGTTAGAAATTGATTTTTTAGTGGGTTACAACTGTCGATGAATTGCGATAGGCCTTTGAGGAATAATTCGGTGCCATAGAAATTGAGGTAGTCGCTGAGTACTTCTTTTAGAATATATTCTTGATTTTTGTCGTCCTTAAGTAAGATTAAGGAACTTTTGAAGTTAAAAGTGAACTTAGTCTCATTTTTATCTGTTTCAACTAATCTTAGTTGTTTGCCAAAAATCTTAGAAACTTGATTAATTGTTTCTTGACTGAGCTGGGTTTCTTTTGATTGTTTCATTTTGTTGTTTCATTGTTAAAATTTGTTGTTAAAAAAATAGTAATAATTAAAGTAAAAAAAATGCTTAGAAACAATCTGTTCCTGGCACCACTCTGTGGAATAATGAAAAAAAATGATATCTACTCAATATCCTCCCATTTGATAACTTCATCGTATGGAATATTTCTATTTAATTTCCTTCCAATAACTGCTTTGGATTCAAAACAAGGAATCCCGTTACCTGGACGTTTATAGATGATATCTGCTCTTGAGATAACGTGGCCCGCTGGTAAATCTTTGGTTGTCAGAATTGATCTTCGCATTTTTACACGCTTTGCTTTTTCTTCCACACTAACAACTTTGTAATATGTACCTTTAGCGATATACATTCTTTTTGCATATTCACATAATCGAGTCATTTCTTCCTTTGTGATTGAAACTTTCTTCTCACGGCAAGGACGTTCTTCTGAAAGCATAAAATGTTTTTCGATAACTGATGCGCCAAGAGCAATTGATGCTAGTGGAAATTCGATAGTTTTACTGTGGTCAGAAAATCCAACAGGTAAATTGAATGTATTCTTTAGCCACCTGATTTGTTCTAAATTAATGAACTCATCTCCAGGAGGGTATAAAGCTACACAATGAAGTAGGACAATTTGATCGTTACCTTCTTCTTTCATGATTTCTACTGCACGGGAAATTTCTGAAAGTTCACACATTCCAGTTGACATAATAATTGGTCTTCCTTTTTTGGCAATTTTTCTTAGCCAATCAAGATTAGTTACTTCCATGGATCCAATTTTGTAAAATGGTACATCAAGCTCGTCTAGGATATCAATCCATTGTTCACCAAATGGAGAAGATGCAAAATAAATTCCAATCTCATCGCAATATTGCTTAAGTTCGACGTGTTGTTCTTTTGTTAGTTGACATTTTTTGTTAACAGCTTCAAGTCCAACTTCAGTTAGACCAGGTGCAGTATAATCTTTACGTTTTTCAAATAGGACTTTGGAGTTGATATCATTCCATGCCCAAGATTGAAACTTGACACAGTGGCAACCGGCCTCTTTTGCAGCATCAATTAATTCTTTTGCTATACTGGTTTCACCCATATGGTTTGATCCAATTTCAGCAATAATGAACGGTTCTGTTTTATTAGTTAGTTTTTCGAAGAAATTTGTATTTTCCATAAGACAATTTGGATAATTTGGGTTTAAATATCTTGTGAATAAAGGGGAAGTATCTGTAATTACTCTCACTCACTAAACCACTTCGCAATATTCTCTGCTGCATTCTGATAATTACCTCTAAGCCAATGGTCGTCTCCTTGATATAACTGAAGAGTGGAGTTTGAAAGATGGTCTGCTGCTCTTTGACTTTGTGAATAAGGTACTTCTCGATCTTCAGTTCCATGAAGCAATAGAACAGGGCAATGAATCCTTGCGAGTTCATTGATTGTGGCATCTTTATTTAACAGAATATGTTGACTAGCGTCTTCAATAAAAGAATATTCAACTTCTCTATCTCCACCATAATTTGGAAATTCTAACACACCTTCTCTTTCCCATGTTTGCATAACTATCTCACTGAGTCTTCTGGCTCTTTGTGCAGGGTAATCAAGAACGGCACCGACAACTGCAACTTTTTTAATCGATGGATCATTTTTGGCAACATTCAATGCAACATGTCCACCACAACTAAAACCATACAAACTGATATTATGATATCCTAATGTTTTTGAGAAAGTGATTGCGGATTCTAGGTCTTTGATATATTGGGTAATAGTATTTTTTTTAAAATCTCCTTCAGAACCTTTACAACCCCAAAAAGAATATCTTAAACTATCAATCCCTCTGTCTGAAAGTGCTGTTGCTACATTTTGCATTGTGGTTTTAGAATCTAAATGTGAACCGTAAGAATGTGAAAGAATTACCATCTCTCTTTGAGAGAGGGGGTCATCTTCTTGATCAGAAGAGTTAGCTAAACGTATTTTTCCAAGAAGTTTATCATTGTTTGTGGTAGAAAAATATACGTCTCGTTCCATTTTTGCTAATTTTTTTTTTTTTAATTTTAAACTATTATTAATTGATTTTTTATCTTATTGAGATTTATTATTCAGATGTTTTAGGATCAATTCCGCTTTAACAAAATCCTGTGGAAAATCAATGTCCGCTGTTAGTGCATTATCGATGACATAGGGCCAAGTATTAGTTCCGTAGTATTTTCTTTCTCGAATCATTTTTGGACTAAACATGAAAAACACTCCATTATGAACATAAACTTTTTGAAAGTCTTGACGATTTTGAATTTTGGTATCAAGACCGTGCATTGGTTCTAAGGTTCCTTTATCTGTGATTACCTTCAGTACAGATGCCGGAAGAGTTTCACTAACACACATAACTGAATCAGCATTCTTTTCTAAGAATAATTTTACTCCATTATCAATGTCTTCCACATTTCGAATAGGACAAGTTGGATACAAAATTACTACACAATCTGCTTCATATCCTTCATTGTCTTTTAACCAGTTAATGGCGTGAACAAAAGCGTCAAGAGCTAAAGATTTGTCAGTTGCAAGTTCAGCTGGACGCATAAAAGGTAGTTCAGCACCATATTGTTTTGCAACATCAGCAATTTTTTGATCGTCGGTTGTGACGATAATTCGATTAATTTGAGTGGATGCTTTTGCAGTATCAATTGAATGTGCAATTAGTGGTTTTCCACAAAGATCTTTGGTGTTTTTACCTGGAAGACCTTTTGATCCACCGCGAGCTGGAATTAAAGCTAGTACATTTGCCATAGTAGAGATCTGGTTAAATTCTGGTTTTAAATGTTGTGATATAGTGAAATCTATCTGATTAAAACAGTGATTTTGCAAGACCCAAAGTTTCCTAAGACTTAAATAGGGAAAATTGGCTGAAAGAAGGGTTATGACAGCAAAGAATCTTCGAGCACTTTTGCAAGTACAATCTGTAAGGTATAAACATAAAATTTGTGCTATTTTCCCAAAAGATGGGACTGAAATCAGCTATACTGAACTTGCTGAAAAAGCAGAAAATGTTGCTGGATTTTTGGCTGCGAAGGGCGTTTCTTCTGGCTCTAGAATTATGATTTTAGCCAAACGTAGTAAAGAAGGTTACCTTGGATACATGGGTGGAATTTGGCAAGGTTCAATGGTTCTTTGGGTTGATGAGAAATTAACAATTCTAGAGAAGAAAAAATTAGTGAAACAGTATAAGGCAGATTGTATCATTACTGATGAACACTATGCTAGTGAGGCGCAGCTTTTGCAAATTCATCTGCCTTCTTTGAAATTGGTTTTACTATCTGATGCGATTGATTCAAACTCTGTTGAATTCACTTTTCCGGAAATTTCTGAAGATGATCCAGCTTTTTGTGTTTACACTTCTGGAAGTACCGGCGAACCTAAAGGAATAGTTTCAACTCATAAAAATGTGTTATTTGGAGCCAAGTCACTTGACGTATCACTTGAACTTACAAATACAGATAGATTACTTGGAGTAACTCCGTTCTCTGGAACCAATGGACAAGTCTTTACTATCTGGACTGTAATTTTTACTGGTGGCTCTGGAGTTTATTATCAAGGAATGTTTACACCATTTACATTGTTTAAACAAATTGATCGTTACAAAACAACATGGCTAAATGCTACACCAACTTATTATTCAATTATTGTAAAATCAGGGATTAAAAGACGTGATGTGAATATTGATTCAATGAAATTTGTTAGAACTTCTTCAGCACCACTTCCACCTTCTGTGCAAGCAGCTTTTGAGTCTGAATTTTTCTTACCAATGGCAGACTCGCTTGGGATGAGTGAAACTGGGGGACAATTATTTGTTAATGGAAGAACTTTGAGAAAAAAAGGTTCAGTTGGAAAAGCAGTGATGGTGGATTTTCAAATTAGGTCTGAAGATGGCAACGATATTACAACAGAGTCTGCTAACAGTAAAGGGGAACTTGGTGGAGAACTTTGGGTAAAATGTGATGGCTTAATGCCAGGATATTTGGATGACGCAGAAATGACAGCGAAAGTAATTCAGGATGCTTGGTTTAACACCGGGGATTTGGCATCTGTGGATTCTGATGGATTTGTATATTTAAAGGGTCGAAAAAAAGATATTGCAATTATTGGGGGAAAAAATGTTTCATTAAAAGAAGTTGATGAAATATTGTATGAACACCCAAAAATTATTAATGCTATTTCAATTGCGGTTCCTGATGAAATAAGTTCGAATAAAATTGTGGCTTGTATTCAAATAAATCCAAAAGGCCCTTTGAGTAGTAAAGAAGAGTTGTTTCATTTTTTCGGACAAAAAGTAGCTAGTTTTAAATGTCCAAAGGAATTTTGTTTAGTTAATAGTTTTCCACTTGGCGGTGGAGGGAAAATTTTAAGAGCAAAGGTTAAAGAAAAATATCTGCAAGGTGCTTATGATGACAGTAAACTATAATGATTCAAAAGAGGAACTTGGTTCAGATAAAGTAATTGATTTGAAGAAATTGTTTTCAGAAATTTTACATTTGCCAAGTTCAGAGATATCCTCAGCAATTAATTCTGAAACTTGTAGCCAATGGGATTCGATAGCTCATATTGACATTATTATAGCACTTGAAAAAATAACTGGAAAAAATATTGGACCTGAGAAAGTGTCTGAATTGGTTTCTTATGCAGTAATTGTTTTATATTTAGAAAAGTTAGGTTTTGTGCTGAGTAAGTAAAAATTATTTGATTTAATTTTATTCATAATTTCAACTATTATCAGTAGTACAATGATATATTTCTCCCATTAACATTCCTTCACTAGTATAGAACTTTTTCTCGTCTTTAACACAGTCTTCAAATAGCTCATAGATGCCAGTGTCTTCTGGAATTGGTAACCAATGAAGTAGGATTACAGTTCCACCGCGCTCTTGTAAACTTTCTTGTTGCTGGGGCATTTCATCGTAGGGATAAATAGTCCCAAAGCCCATCGTAGTTGAATAATTGTGCCAGAATGCATTATTGAAATGCCAGATGATGTGTTCGCTATTGGAATAAACGGGGGTGTTAAATTTATTTTCTTCAACGTAATCAATCATTTGGTAAACTGTAGGGGTAACATCAACTGTTGTTGGGTGAAATAAGTACTCTGAAACTAGAAAAATATTGAAGCTGAGCGCAATAATTAGGAAGCAAGCTAAGAAGATATTTTTGTGTTTTTTGCTGAGAAAGTAAAAAGCTAAAAATCCAAATGATAAACCAAAAGCAAGTAAAATTGTGATAAATGAAACACTAAGTAAGGGGCCAGAAGCTGATGAATAACTGAAAAGAAAAAATGGATTTAAATTCTTTAGGTATGAAATGTACAAGGAAATATCTCGGTGAATGAATTCTACTGGGAACTTGTTGATGATGAAGAAAACTGCAGTTGTGAATAAAGTAATTATTCCTACTTTAAACAGAGATTTTGAGGTTATTTGATTTTGGTATTTTTGATAAAAATTAGCGAGGACAAAACCGCCAACCATAGCTAAAGCTGGAATTGTATGCATTAAATATTTGTCAATAGCTCCGAAAGTGATAACGAAAGTGTAAAAGAACAGTGTAGAGATAACCCAAATGAGAGGTAGGGTGAGGAATTGAATATGTTGTTTGATAAAATCTTTTCTGAAAATAAGTAAAAAAAGTCCAATTAGTAGTGGAGTTGCCCAAAGCAAATATACAGATGGTCCAACAATTGAGAAATGATCCACATAATATCTACCAACATCTGGTGAAATTACAGCTGAAAATGAGTCTAAACTGGTCCCACCAGTACCTTCTAGTTTTCCAAGAAATGTCCAGAGAAAACTAAGAGAAAAAGTGAGAACTGCACTTATCCCTAGAATTAGAGAATCTTTGCAGTAATTTTTGAATTGTGTAATTCTTGTTTTTTCTTCTTTATTTTTGAAGTTAATAATTAAAGCGTAGATCAAGAATATGATGGCAATGATTGCGGCATTTTGTTTTGCAATAATGGCAATCCCTAAGATGATCCCGGCTAAGATTTGAAGATAAACTTTGCTTTGTTTTTTAATATTTGAGATTAATGATTTATCATAAAGGTAAAAAGTAAGAATTGCGCAGAACATGATTAAATTTCCTTCAACATCAAATTGAAGTGCAGCCAAAGTTGGGTAAAATGAGATGAGCATTAGTAATCCTGAGAAAAATGCTGCGTTGTTACTCTGTTCATTTGTGTATCCTGAATTTTTGGTTTTGTCTTTAGTGTAGTAGTAAATTAGTAGTGTATTAACTACAGAGAAAATTAATGGGATTAATCTGAATACCCAAATTTTTAGTCCAAAAATTGCAATGATTGGCAGATAGATTAAATTCAAAGGAATTGGTGAATGATAATCTGGATTGATACCCATAGAATCCATTACTGAAAGTGAATGTGCAAAGTTTGATTCATCATCATACATTGCTTCTGTTAGAGAAGTTGCTCTAAGTACTGTGATAATAACTAGTAGAATTAAAAAAATAAAGAATAATTTTTTGTTTTGTTGATTTGGGATTGACATGATTTTTGAAATTATTATCTACTGTTCTCTTAAAGAATATGTTTTCACATTACTGAACTCTTCTTTAGTATAATCAGTAAATTTTTGATCTTTAAACGCTTGTTTAATTTCTTTAATCCCGTCACGTACTGATTTTTGAGCTTTGAACCCTAAAGCAGACTCAATCTTGTGAAAATCTACACAATAATTACGTTTATCAACATCTTTTTCTTGAATAACTAACTCAGCTTCTGGAAAAGCGTCTTTTACCATCACACCAATATCGTTAATTGTATGATTATTTTCCTTACTGCCAACATTAAAAACTTCACCACGAACTTTTTCTAAAGGAGATTCTAATGTTTTAACAATTGCTAGAGCGACGTCCTCAACATGAACTAAAGGTCTCCATTGGTCTCCACCAAAAACAGTGATTTTTCCATCAGTTGCAGCTTTTGCAGATAGAATATTTACAACTAAATCAAAACGCATTCTATCAGATAATCCAAAGACTGTTGCAAATCTGAGAATTGTAGGGCTGAAAACATCGTCCATCATGTTTCTGAGAACTTTTTCTGATTCAATTTTCATCCTTGCATACAAAGATACTGGATTTAGTTTTGAACGTTCATTAAGCAAAGATTTTCCTTCACTAGCACCATAAACGCTACATGAAGATGCGTAAACAAATCTAGGGATATGCAAATACTTGCAGACTTGAGCTAATACTGAAGTTGAGAGAAAATTTACCTGTTGAGTTGTTTTTGGGTCAACGCTGCAAGCAGGATCTCCTACAATCTCAGCTAAATGAACAACAGAATCAACACCGTCAATTGCTTTCATAATGTCAGCAACGTTACTTACATCTCCTTCAATGATCCGAAGTGAGTTATTATTTTTTAAATTATTTTTTAAGTTTTTGACACTGTTTGTTCCAAAAACGAACTTGTCTAATATTGTAACTTTGTTACCTTTTTCTAAAAGAATTCTTGCAAGGTGGGTTCCGATGTATCCAGCTCCACCAGTAATTAAGGTGTGTTTTGCAATTTTTGCAAGTGGTTTGTGAGAAAAAAGTTCACTGACACTTTTAGGAAGTTTATAATGTAATTTGTCTCTTTGATGAATGTTGACAATTTTTCCCTCTGAATTAGTGGCTGGGATATGAGAAATTGCAATTTCACTTTTTTCAAAAAGATCATAGACTTCTTGAATATCTGCTGAGTTAGAAATTGTAGTTGGGTTGTGGTTCATAACATTTGTGACTGGATCATTAATGTTTACACCATTTAAAATTGATCTACGAATATCACCATCTGTGATTGACCCCTTAAGATTTTGGTCGTGGTCTATTACAAAAACAACATTACCATTATTTCTAGTAATATTCTTCATTGCTTGGCTGGTAGTTTCGTCAGCGTTAATTAAAAAATAATGTGGTACCTGTTCTTCCATGTTTAAAACCTGTTTTGTTTGTATTATTTTGTTTATTTTTTTTGTATGATTTTTTTTGTTTTTGTTTTTTATTCTATCCCATTTACCTTTTGATCATTTATCTCTTGATGATTAGGACTTTGTTTATATTTATGATGTATTTGTTTCACAGCAGCTACAACTTGGATAATCTCTTCTGTTGGCATATGTGAATAAAGTGGTAAACTAATGGTTTCTCTGGAAACTTTTTCAGTCAAATCTAATTTACCTTGATAAATTTGAGAATATTCTTGATACGCATCTTGTTCATGAAGTGGTGGGTAAAAATAAGGTTTTGATTGAATTCCAAGTTCCAACAATTCAGAAATTAAGATGTCTCTGTTACAACCAAATATTTCACTATTAATAAAAAGAGCAAAATCTTTGAAACTTGAAACACAGTTATCTGGAACAGTTTGATAAGTAATTCCAGGAATTGATTGAAGTAATTCTTTGTATATTTGAACTAAACGATTTCTAGTAAGCACATTATTGTTTAACATTGCAAGGCTATGTTTTCCAACAATTGCGTTGAATTCAGTCATTCTAGCATTGATACCAGTAAGTTTACAATTGTAATCTCCTGGGTCACCATAGTTTCTAGCATATCTTAATGTTTTAGCTAACTCATCATCATTTGTACAAACAATTCCACCTTCTGTTGTAACAAGTAGCTTGGTTGGTGAACAACTAAAAACTTCAGCGTCTCCAAAATTTCCAATCGCTTTTCCATCATATGTAGAACCCATTGCATGAGCTGCATCAAAAATAAGTTTTAGATTATGTTTTTTAGCAATAGCTTCAAGCTCTTTGATTTTAGCTGGACAACCATAAAGGTGAACTCCTAAAATTGCTGAAGTTTTATCGGTGATTGCAGCTTCAACAGCTGCTGGATCAATTGTTTGAGTGATCGGATCAACCTCTACAAAAACTGGGGTTAAATTATTCCATTTAATTGCGTGACCAGTTGCTGAAAATGTGAAACTTGGTAAAATTACTTCTCCAGTTAAACCCCAAGCTTTCATACAAAGCATTAATCCGGAAGTACATGATGAAAGTGCAACTACATTTTTCACATTTAGTTTAGCTTTTAACATGGACTCAAATTCACGGACATGTTTGTAATTTGTGAGCATACCACTCTCAAGAATTTCTCTGACCTCTTCCTTCAGTGAATCAAATTTTGGAAGAGTTGGTTTTGTAATTGGGATTTTTATATTTGCCATCGTTATTTTTTTGCCTTTTTTGCTTTTTAAACTTTCTGAACTACTAACCTTGATTAAGAAGATGTAAAGCTATTCTTAGAGTCTGCAGACCAACTATTCCATCCACTAATGGTGTTTTGCGATTATTAACAGATTCTAAGAAGTCTTCCAATTCTAACTTTAATGGTTCATCATGTTCAACCCCAACAATTGTTTTGTCAGCTAAAGCGAATTTTACTACATGGTCACCATACTCGTCAGTACCTTCTTTGGTAAAATTGCTAGCGTAAACAACTAACTCTTGGGTGATATAATTTAATTCTGCGTAACCTTTACTACCAGTAACAGTTAAATTTCTAATTTTTACTGGTGTGATCCAATTAACTTGAATGAATCCGGATTTATTATTATATTTCAGAAAAATATCAGCATAGTCTTCACGTTTTTCAATAATTGCTTTCCCAATATTTCCACCGATTGCAGTTGGCTGTGAATTGTAAAGATAATTAATAATATCAATATCGTGTACTGCAAGGTCAATAATTACATTCATATCTCTTACTTGGACCGGAACTGCACCCACACGCCTTGCGATAATTGAAGTAACTTCTCCTAATTTACCCATGTCTAAAAGTGCTTTTAATTTTTGAACTGCAGGGTTATACCTTTCAATATGACCAATTTGTAAAATTCTGTTATTTTCTTTTGCGGATTGAATAATCTCTTCTGCCTCTTGAATAGTTGGGGCTATCGGTTTTTCAACTAAAACATCAATTCCTCTTTTCATACATTCTATTGCAACTGATGCATGAAATTTAGTAGGTACAACAATTGAGACTGCTTGAATTGATTCATTGTCAAGCATCTCTTGATAAGTTGCGTAAGCTTTACAGTTGAATTTTTTTGCAGTGGTTTTAGCTAAATTCTCATTGAGGTCACAAACCGCTATTAGGTTTGCAGAGTCTATTTGAAAATAATTTCTAGCATGATGTTTACCCATGTTGCCAAGACCGATGACTGCTACATTAATTGGTGTTTGAATCATTGTGAGTTACCTGTTTCATTATTTTGTTGGGTGTTGGAAAATTGTTGTTTTTTGGTCCACTGATTGATTGTGTTTGTGATTCTTTGAATATTTTCATTTGTGATGCTGGGATGAACCGGGAGAGCTAAGATCTCTTCGGCTGCTTTTTCTGAATTTGGAAAAAACTGATGATTGTATCTCTCGTAGGCAATTTGTTTGTGAATTGGAATTGGGTAATAGACTTCGGAGCCAATTTTGTGGTCTTTAAGATGTTGTTTAAGACTATCTCTCAAGTCGCTTTTTACTCTGATACAATATTGATGAAAGACATGCCCATTTGAGATTAGTGGAACTTGAATCATTGGGTTCATAGCAAGATTACTGTTGAGTTGAATTGCATTGTCTTTTCTTTTTTGATTGAATCCATTTAGTTTTTGAAGTTGTACTCGACCAATTGCAGCTGCAATGTTTGTCATTCGAAAATTGTGCCCTACGATATCATGGTGGTAACGTTTTTCAGATCCATGGGAGATCACCTTTCTGAGTTTTTTTGCGATTTTGTCATCGTTAGTTGTGATGATTCCACCTTCACCAGTTGTCATGTTTTTGGTAGGGTAGAAGGAAAAACAAGCTGTGTGTTCAGATCCTGCCTTTTTGACTTCTTGGTTTTGATTTTGATACTCTGCACCATGTGCTTGCGCAGCGTCTTCGATAATGATTAAGTTATGTTTATCTGCGATCTGTTGAATCTCTTTCATGTTGGAAGCTTGTCCATAAAGGTGAACTGGTAGAATAGCTTTAGTGTTCTTAGTGATTTTTGCTTCGATTTCTTTTGCGTTGATGTTGAATGTGTTTGGATTGATGTCGCAGAAGATTGGGGTTGCGCCAGTTAGTTTAACAGTATTAGCTGTTGCGATGAATGTGAATGGGGTTGTGATTACTTCATCTCCTTTTCCTATGTTGTGTGCTAGAAGTGCTGCGTGTAGAGCAGTGGTTCCGTTACTGGTTGCGATAGCATGTTTTGCCCCAATGAAATTTGCAAACTCTTCTTCGAATTCTTTTACTTCACTACCTTGTGCTAACATACCAGAATCTAAGACCTTCATTACTGCTTGTTTTTCAGCATCTTGGATGATTGGTTTTGCAATGTGGATTGGAGAAGAGTCTATTGTCAGATTATTTGTAGTAGTAGCTGTCTGTTCCTCAAAAACCATAGAATATTTTTTGGATTTTTGCTTTATAAAGTTTGAGGAATAGTGGTCAGATTAGTTGGTCCGTTATTTGATGTTATCTTTGAGTTTTTTTTATGGTGGAGTTGTACTCTATTTTCATAAACTTTAAAAGGTGACATTGACAATTTTTGATTAGTTTTAGATGGTTCTGTAGTTATTAGATAAATAACTAAATATTAAAAAAATATGATTATAATAAAATATCATATATGTGGGGAAAAATAAAATGGCATACGCAAAAATATATAATAACATTTTTGGTCGCCATTTTGTGTAAAAAGATAAAATGGCATTATACAAAGCAATTAAAGGCGGCGAAGTACTTTGGCGAGTTGAAGCAGATTTAAGAGGAATGAAGGTTGGTCGTGATTTTAATTTTGTTAAAGGGAATTCTCCTGGAAATTTTGAACAAGAATTAGCATTTGCTAATGTAACATTTACAGAAAATCCATTTAGTTGGCACGTGGTTAATGATTGGGGCAGAAGAGTGAGAGCGGCAGCAGAAGTTGGTAGAAAATTAACCTCAGGACCACTTGCACATATGTCAGGAATGTCTAGAACTGCTGATGGTAAATTGGAAATTGCGCTTGGAAAAACCGATTATGCAGTTCATCATACAACAACTCCACTTCAAGGAGAACATACAGATTGGACTCGTGAAAATAATCCTACTTATAAAATTGAAGTTGTTGATTCTAAATTGGCTAAAGCTGTTTTTAATTCTCCAAAATTTTTGGGAACTGCATTCGCAGCTGCTGTTCTCACAGAATCCAATGATGGAAAATTAGTTTATGGAATTAGAAATGCTGCTGTTGATTGTTATCGAGATACATGGTCTTTGCCATCAGGTGGAAGATTTAGTGGTAACGCACATGAAGCCGTTGATGAATTAATTAAAGATGCTACCAGTATTGAAAAACATCTTAAGATGATGTTAGGTTTAGAATATCCAGGGATTGATTATTTAAGTCAAAAAATTAAGGAAATTTCTCCACTTGGAATATTTCGAGCAAATGATTATGATGTAACTCTTGCTATGCATGCTAAAGTTGATGCTAGCGCAGAAGAGTTACAAGAAGCATTCCTTGAAGATAAATATATTGGTGCAGGATCAGTTAATGCAAACTCTGATGGAATGGTTAGACTACTCCACGGACTAGGACATTTTCCCCCAACTATTCAAGGTGTAATTGGACTTGCTGCAGCTCAGTATGGAGTTGATGCAACAGATAGACCAACTGAGAATGGTATTCAGATTATACCTTATGTATGAATGAAGTATTAAGAATTTTTTTATTTTTTATTTTTTAATTAATTTTTATTAAAACAGAAATATTTGATTTACTCTTCTTCTTCTAATGCTATTGCTTCAAAACAAATAGGAGCCATATCATCTCCCCACACTCTTGAACTTATTGAAGCATAACTATCTACACAAGTCCAGACATCTTTGTTTGGAACACAGATTGGCAAATTCATTGGATCTGATATTGGGAGAGAAGACCTTTGATATAAATCTGTCATCATATCTGCTTTCAAGTAGTAATCCTTTTTTCCTTCTGCACAGTTTTGAGCATACAATTCAAAATAATCTGCTAGTACATCAACATAATCTGGAAAATCAACATATGCTGTGTTATCAAAATAATGTTCTCTTGCATTGATTAAATGTGTTTGCAAATCTTCTTCAAGAATATTATCTGGTAGTTTAGGAATTTCTGTTTGATTCTTTGATCTTGGTATGATTTTGTCTTTTTGAACATATGGTTTTATCTTTGATTGATAAATAATGGTTGAATCATATGAGATACTATGTGGATATAAGCACAGCCCTAAAGGGATCAGTCTAGCTAAGTTCATGTTCATTAGTTATCAATATTAGACCAGTTTTATAAGTTTATCTCTTGTGAGTGACAAATCTGTGGACAAGGCAAACTTAAATCTAATTGAATTTTATATATAAAAGAAAGATATTAAGAAATTATAAAAAAAAAAGATAAAAAAAATTATTGATCATGACAATCATAAAATTTTTGTGTGCAGGCAGCATATTTTGTTTTAGACAGTGAATCACAGTCATCGTATGCTCTAAAAGCAGTATTGTCACACCTGGACCTTTTGTCAGTGTCTCCATCTGCTGCAACATAACAGGTAGCTAACCATGCACTAACCATATCATAGCACAAATTTTCTTCTAATCTCACAGTATCTCTGCATAAACTTGCTTCATCTCCACAATTACTTCCTTCAGGTACATCATCAATTGTTCCTGCAACCACTCTTTCAACACTAAGTCTGCTTGCTTTTGTGTTATCAGGACTTGTACTTGCAGCAAATGCTTCTCCTGTAGATACATCATTTCCTAATTCTAAACTGCCACCCATATAAGCGCCAACTCCCATCACAACAATCATGGTTAATACTAAAACTATCCATTCATTTTTTCTCATTTTAACACCTCTTATTTACTAAATCTTTTATTTTTGTATGAATGTCGAATAAAAACTTCAACACAATTGTTAAAGAATGAAATAGAGTATTTAATACTTACTAAAACTATACATTCATAGATTATGACTAATGTTTTACAATTTTAGATTTTTTGATAGAGTCCATATTTTAACTCAGAAAAAAGGATGCTTATCTAAACGTTTACCACTCTCATCAACCCAAGCATACTGCTTTGCAGGATTTCCATAAACAAGAGCGAAATCAGGAACATCTTTTGTTACAACTGAACCTGCACCAACTAGTGCCCATTTTCCAATTGTGATGCCAGGGAGAATTACACTCCTTGCCCCAATACTTGCACCTTGTTTAATTGTAACACCTTCTATATCCCAGTTGCTGCCAACTTTGATTGTTCCATCTGGGTTAATCGCTCTTGGATTATTATCATTGGTTAAAATACAATGTGGTCCGATGAATACTCCGTCTTCGATTTTTGACCCTTGATAAATAGAACAATTATTTTGAACTTTGCAATTGTTTCCAAGTGAAACATTGGCACCAATATAACTACTTTTTCCGATGATACAATTTTCTCCAATACTTGCTTCTTCACGGATTTGTGCCCAGTGCCAAACCTTCGCTGATTCTGGGATCAAACTGTTTTCAGAAATCTGAGCTGTTGGGTGAATCATTAGTTGAAAACCTCAGGATGATCTAAATACCACTGAACTGTATCGCGCAAACCTTGTTCCCAAGGAATTGATTGCTCCCAGCCAAGTAGTTCTTTTGCTTTTTTGGTGCATGCAACATGTCGTCTAACATCACCAATTCTTTCTGGCTTCTGTTCAACATTAGACCTTGGATAACCTACTTGATCAGCAATTGCATAAACTAAATCTTTGATTTTCACTTCTTTTCCAGAGGCGATATTAATTACTTGACCACGAGTTTTAGGATTTTTGTAAACTTCAACAGTTGCATTAACAGTATCAAAGACATGTAAAAAGTCACGAGTTTGTTCTCCGTCACCAAAGACATGTACAGGTAAACCTTTTCTCATTCTTCCAACCATTAATGGAATGATCCCAGCATATTTTTTAGCATTTTGTCTTGGACCATACTGATTGTAAGGACGAATTACAGTAACATCGCAACCGAATGTGTGATGATAACTTAGTGCGATGTGATCGGTTGCAGCTTTGGATGCTGCGTAAGGAGTTTCAGGATCTAATCTGTATTCTTCAACCATAGGAACTTCTCTTGCAGTACCACAAGCTTCACTACTGGAATACTGAATTAAAGTTTTGAATTTTTTTAGACGTAGAAGTTTACAAACATTTAATGTCATCTCTACATTTTGGCGAATAGACCATTCAGGCATTACTAAACTAGTTGGGAGTGGAATTACTGCTAAATTGAAAACTACATCAACTTCGTTATCATTAAACACATTTTCAAGTGGTTCATAATCAGTTACATCACATCTTCGAAGTTCGAAGGCTGGATTTTTCATAGCTTCAGTTAGGTTTTTTGGATTTCCTAAAAAGAAGTTACTAAGAACAATTACTTTTTTTGGATTGTCTTTTAAGATTCTATCAACTAGATGTGAACCTACAAAACCTGCACCACCAGTTACTACAACAGTTTTTCCTGTAAGGGTTAAGGATTCTGTTGGAACTTGATTTGTTGTGGTTGAAGTTGTTTGGTTATATTGATAACCAGATGATTGTTGATTATTTGCTGTTTGATTATTTTGCATTTTTAGAACCTCAATTATTTTTTCAGCAACATCCATATTTTTTTCAAGTGGAATATCACGCATTGTTTGTAATTTATTTGGATTTTGAAGTAAATCGATTGTTTTTGTGATTATATTTTGTTTGTCAGTTGTGAGCATTAGATTTTTTCCCATATCAATTAGGTAAGTCCACTCAGTTTCGTTTCGAAGTACAAGGCATGGGACATTAAGAGCTGCAGCTTCCTCTTGCACTCCACCAGAATCACTCATAACTGCTGTTGCATTTGAGAGTAAAGTTAGAAAGTTGAGATAATCTTGTGGTTCGATTATTTTGATTTTATTTGAAAGTTGGATCTGTTCTTTAGCCAAAATTTTTTTGGTTCTGGGATGAATTGGAAATACTATTTTTGTTTGTTCTGCGATTTGGTTGATAGCTTCAATCATATCTTTAAGCCTGATTGTGTTGTTGGTATTTTCGGCCCTGTGGATTGTGAGCATCAAATAATTTTGCTTTTGAAGTTGAAGGTCGTTTAGAATTGTGGTTGAATTGGTTGCAAAGGCTGCGTTTCTTCTAGCTGCGGGAATTGCAGTTGATCCTACAACATGAATTGTTTTTTCATCTAGTCCTTCTCTTAGAAGATTTTCTTTTGCAACATTGTCGGGAGCTAACATTAAATCTGCCATATGATCACAAAGAATTCGATTGATCTCTTCTGGCATTTTTTTGTTGAAAGACCTACAACCAGCTTCCATATGAATTAATTTGATGTTAAGTTTCGATGCCACAATTGCACCAGCTAGAGGTGTATTTGGATCTGCGAAAACAAGCACCCAGTCTGGTTTTTCGCTTAGGAGTATTTCTTCTATCTTGATCATCATCTGAGCTGTTTGCTGAGCATGAGTTAAGTTGGCTTTTCCGATGTTAAGATTATAATCTGGTTGCCTAAGTTTTAACTGTTCAAAGAAGACTTGGTCCATGTTGTAATCGTAATGTTGACCAGTATGGATTACTTTGTGAGTGAAATGTTGGTCTAGCAGTGGGAGAAGTGGTGAGAGTTTAGTGATCTCTGGCCTGGTCCCAAGGATTGTGATGATTTTCATGTGATTTTGGGTTAAAAGTAGCTTTATTAGTGTTATGGAATAGGGTTAGTAAATGGATAATCACACTAGAAATCTTTAAATAAAAATCGAGCAAAAAAGTAACTATGTTAAGTGAAACAGAGAATCAAGATGTAGAAATTTTTGCAAGTTCTAAACCTACTAAAGAATCATCTGATTTATCTGATTCTTCTGAAAGATCTACTAAAAAGTCACTTTCTATCATTATTCCATGTTATAACGAAGAGCTGGGAATTATATATCTGAAGGAACAAATTGATCCAATTATTTTGAAATTACAAGAAACATATGATCTGGAATTATTATTTGTTGATGACGGAAGCCGGGATAAAACTCTTGAGTTACTTGAGAACACGTTTGGGCATCGAGATTATGTGAAAATTATTCCACATAAAGTTAATCAGAATTTGGGTCAAGCAATTCGAACAGGGTTTGAAGCAGCATGTGGAGATATTATTGTCACAATGGATTCAGATTGTACTTATAGTCCAAAAGGGATTTTTGAAATGCTTGAAATGCTTGACGATGAGACTGATATCGTAACAGCGTCACCATATCATCCAAAAGGTGGAGTTTTGAATGTGCCAAAATATCGTATTTTTTTGAGTAAATGCATCACAACTATCTATAAAATTTTAACATTTTCTAGAATTCATACTTTTACAGCTTTGTTCAGAGTACAGAAAAAACATATCGCAAAGAAGATTCCTTTTATTTCAAATGATTTTTTGGCAACAGCGGAATTGATAATTTATCCACTTCTGATTGGATTTAAAGTTAAAGAATATCCAGATGTTTTGAATGTACGAAAGTATGGCCAGAGTAAAATGCGACTTTTACAGGTAATTCGTAGTCATTTCTTTTTTATTTTCAAATTAACTTGGATGAGAATTTCAGGTCAGTTTGGAATTATGCGTAAAGCTTGTGGTCCGGAAACTGTTGATCAGAAAAATTGTTGATTTGGGTTGGTTTCATTTTATTAAATATTCATAAATTCCTTCAGTAAATTGTCTCCAGTAATGAACTTTATCTTGGACAAGTAGATCATAATGTATTATATGACTTTCAATTTCAGATTTAAATAATTCAATGCTTGAATTTAGCTCTTGTGGATTTCTGGCGTTTAGATAAAGAATCATATCATAGTCTCCAATCATTTTTCCTGCATAAAAAATATTCTGTAATTTTGAAAATGGTTTTTTTAAAACATTAAGCGCTGTACCTTGATTAACTCTCACCAGTAAGTAATATGTTACGAATCCTTGTTTGGATAAATTAGGAATTCCGCCAAAGTTTAGAATAACTTTATTTTTTATTAGGAGAGTTATTTTTTTCTTCACAGTATTGCGATCAATGCCTAATTTTCTAGCAATGTTAATCAATGATTCTTTGGGATTATCAGCCAAAATGTTCATAATATCACAATCTGTCTTTGTAAAGTCATATTTTTCAAAGTTTGGTTTAACTGGAAAATTTCTAGTTGTCAAAAGAGAACTAAAGGAATGATCTAGTTTTTTTTGAAATTTAGTTTTTAAATCCAGGATTGGATTTAACTGAGTGAACTCTAGATCAGATAAATGTGTTAAAATGAAGTATTCTTTTATTTTGTTATCACAGAATTCGAATAATTCTTCTCTTATCTGATTTAGATGAAAACTATTAGTTGCATCAATAATTATTTGTAAATCGTATCTTCCAATAAAAGAATTAACCCACATCACAAATTTATGTTTGGAAACTTTATCATATAATTTCTGTTTGTCTTTAATTCCAGCATCAAATTTGATTAAAATGTGGTATCTGGTGAATCCTAACCTTCTGGAATCAACGAAAAGAATGTACTCTTTGATAAATTTTGATTTTTCCAATTTTTTTATTTTGTAAGAAACAGTATCTTTTGAAATTTTGAGTGCTTGAGCAATAGTTGTGTGTGGGATTCTACAATTTTGTGCAAATATTTCCATGATTTGCAGGTCTTTTTTGTCCATTTTAATAATAATGTGGGACATAGATATAAATCTTCCTCATATTTCTTAAAATCAGTCAATCTGTTTATTATAATGTTTGGTTATAATAGTAATTGAACAAAATGAATATAACAGAAAAATTATCTGGATTAGCATTTGAAAATGGATATGATGTACTTCAAGAAGGAGGTTTGGCTATTGTTGGTATGAGTCCAGGTAATAGCTATTTCAAGAAAGGAACCATAAATGAATTGCTAAAGTTTTGCGCAAGTAAGTTTTCACAAGTGAGAATAATGGTTGCTGATAAACCGATGGAGCATAGTTACAAGGCTTTAGGGTATTCTTGTTTTAAAGCTAAAAAAAAAGCTAGATTAAGTGGAAATACCTTAAAAAATCATTCTTTGAGTACTATTAGTGGGTTAGTTGGTGATGTTAAACTGATTGAATGGGAAAAAGAGATAGATCAACATGCATCTCACAATAAAGAATTGCAGAAAATCATATCATTATATGAGGGGAGTAATAAATTTAGACAAGAAGTAAGAGAAACAACGAGAAAGGTTCTAAAAAATAAGCTGAGGGAAGCTATTGCAATTGAAGATGCAATTGATGAAGGTGTTTTTTATTTATTAAAGGAATTAGCATTTTTATCAGCTAGCCCTGAAATATTTGGAATACAAAAAGTTACATATGTGTATCATGATCACTTTGAAGTGTTTGAACATTTTGTTAGTGGAATTTATAATGGTCACAAGAGAGGAGATTTAGGATTTGTAATAATATCATAGATTCATTACAATGATACCAAACACTATCAAAAATATTCCTACTTTCTTAAACTGATTAATATCTTCTCCAAGTGCATACTTTGCCAAAAGAATAGTCCAAATATAACTAATTGAAGCTGTTAGATAAATGAAGGTAAGTGGCGCTGTTTGCAGAGCATAGATATAGAATGTGAATGAGAAAACTGATAGGGAAACTGCTTTGATTAGATGTTTATTATAAATTGAAATTTTTTCAGCTGAACCTTTTTTGAAATTTAGAGTTGCAAACGCTCCGATGATTGATGCAATTAAAATAAAAAATAAACCTTTGTACATTGGATCCATTATTGATCACCTTTAGTTGATAGTTTTTTTTGATTGGTTTTTACAAATTTTTCACCAGCTTTTCCACTATTGCCAATAAATAACACTCCAATGAAGATCATAATTAGTCCAGCCACCTTTGGTCCGGTAATTATCTCACCAAGGTATTTGGCTGATAATAAAGTTACAAAAATATAACTTGAAGCCATAATTGGATAGACAACCGAAAGTTCACCATAACGAAAAGCCATGATCAATAGGACTGCGCCACCAACGTAGAGAAATCCACCAATGATTAAATGATAATTTGTAAACTGACTCAAGATACCTTGAACTGAAGTAATATTGAATTTTTCACTTCCAAGTTTTAGAAGAATTTGGGCGATTGACACTATTGCTGTAGTAATTAAAGCTAAAACAATTCCTTTTGTGTTGTCTTCCATTTGCTAATTTTCTTTTGATTAATGTTATTAAGAATGTAATGCCTTTACATTATATTCTTTGTAATATGACTTTTGAAGTTTAGTTGAGAGTAATTTGTTATCTTTGGATGCTGTCTCTTGGATAGATAATGTTGGCCACATATCAACAATTGCAACAATTTTTTGCATTTCATTTTGGCTAATAGTTTCAATTGAGACTTTTTGCATTTTTGATGGAGCTTGGCATTTTTCAATTAATTTGCTTAAAATTTCTTTTTGTTCAGCTGAAACTAAATCCATTGTGCTGTAGGTTTCGAGAATCTTTTTGATCTGTTCAAATTCTTGCCAAGTTATTTTGTGAAATGTTGCCATGTTGTTGTATGATTGATATTATTGTTATTTTTTTTTTTAATTTGTTTAAATGGAGCCCCGACCTGGAATTGAACCAAGAGCTTATCCCTACAAAGGACATGTGTTAGCATTACACCATAGGGGCATTGATATTTATTTACTGTTAAATTGATTAAAAGCCTTTCTATAAGACTTACAAAAACCCCGAATAATAAAATTTGGGAAATATGGATTATTAGGTGCGAAAATAAGTTTATCTCCAATCGCTGTTCCCTTCCACGGTGGAAGAAAATAAAAATTATCCTTCACAGCTAAATCCCTAACTTCTTTATTTGGAAAACGAAATGACAAATAAGTATATGCAGAATCTGCTGTAGTTTCAATCTCTTGAGTTTTGACATACTTTTGAATATACTCGAAGTTTCGCTTTCGGCGTTTGATACTGGAATCCAACAAATATAGTTGAATCAATGATAGGAAAGCTTCCACTTCTGAACATTTAAAATGTCTATCAAGCGCTAAAACTAATTTCAAATCCACTCTGTTTCTAGCATAATCAATCATCCATTTTGAAGGGATAAATCCGTAACCATCATAAAGCGATGCGATTAATCTTTTTGGATAATCGATGAAGGCACGTGCTGGTTTGTGCAGCTGATCTCTAATCTCTGCTGCTTTGGAAATATCATTATTACTGAACATGGCACCGCCACCAATGTTTACTAATTGTTTGGTTAAACTGTAGACCGCGTAATCTGCGATACTACCAACTGGTTTTCCAAGATGTTTTGCGCCTAATGCTTGTGCCACATCTTCAATTAGAATTAAATTGTGTTCTTTACAAAGTGCTTTAACTTCATGAATTCCAGTGGGGTTACCATAAGTGTGAACAAAAATTACTGCTTTGGTATTTTTAGTTAGATGTTTTTTGATTTTTTCTGCGCTAAGGTTATAGGTACTTTCATCAACATCAACTGCAATTGCGGTTGCCCCTGCTTCATTAACTGTTTGAGGGATTGTATCACAAATAAATGATTGAACGATAACCTCATCTTCTTTTTTGAAGTCTAACATTTTAATTAGACAAAAAATTGCATTACGACAAGAGCTGAATAGCTCAACGTTTTGAGTCCCAACTCTTTTTTTGAGCCTTTTGATTAATTTTTGTTTGAAAACCATTGTTTTATTTTTTTGTTTTTTTTTGTTGTTCTTTTTATAGATTATGATTTAACTAAACTGACGAATAATTGGTGGACTGATAAGGTTGATGACAGATTTTGGTAATTTACTCCAAACTTTCCCATATAACTTGTACATACTTAGTGATGAGTCTAAATTTGGTAGATTTTTTGGATTTTTTGCATAGTAATAGTAAGGGATTTCTTCTTCTCTATTACACCAACGTTCTTTGTATTCGGTGAGTTTTCCATCATTTAACTGTTTTGAAGATCCACCATAATCAATGTGAGTATAACCATGTTTGAATCCGTACTGAATCATTTTCCATACAAGTAAAAAATAAGGCCTAAGATGTAACTTGCTGTAATCTGCTCCACTAAAACCATAGAGAATTTCTTTTCCATGAAAATGAAAAAATCCAGCAACAATTGCTTGGTCATCTTTGTAGATTATAGCTATTTTTGAATTTGTGGTTTTGAGTGCTTGAGAGAATATAGCTTTTGGCCAAGCTGGAACTCCGCGTTTTTTTCTAGTGTTTAAATATAAATCATAATAAATTTCCAGAGATTCGTTGTCATTTTTGATTTCAAATTTTAAATTATTATTTGTTGCTTTTTTGATATGTTTTCGGATTTCAGGGTGTAAATTAGACCAAGTATCTTCTAGGCTTTGATGGAAATCAATAAAGAAGTCAGTGATTGGTGTTTGTTTGGCGAAATTTTCTGGATATTGATCTTTTAGTGAAGTTTCAATTTCAGAATTTAATCCTCCACGTTGCCTGATTTCTAAGAACAAATAGTCATCTGCCATTTTAATTGCAGCATCAATAAGTTGCTTTTTTATTTCTACAGTGTCTGCAAGAATTCCACCAAAAGGAAAAAATGGAATTGAGACTAAACGTTTTCCTTCAACGAAACTTTTTGCTTCAAATAAAGGAAGAATTCCTTGAATTTTAAGCATATCATCAATTGCCACTAAATATTTAGGAGTGAATTTGAAATGTTTTTGAATCAAATCACGAACTGCTAAACTGTGTTCGAATAGTGAATCTGGATGATTTTTTAGAAAAAGACCATATTTTGTGTGATCTGACTCTTTCATTAACCTAACTTCTAACATATTGTGAATTGGCACATTTGCCTTTAAGAATCTTGTTAAATGAAAATCGTATAAATGTGTATATCGTAGCTCGGAATGAATTTTTCTTGGAATACGTTTTTCATTTTCAAAAATTAAGATAAGAAAATTTAAAGATAGTTCTTACTTTCAGGATTTTTGTTAAATAGCTCTTTTAGTACTATTTTAATTGAACCTTTTGATAATTAATGGGCTTATCTGGTTGATAATTGGAGATGGGAGAATTTTCCAGATCTTAGTTGCTATCTTGATGAAACCGGATTCTTCAGTATTTGGAATTTTTTTTGTGTTATTAAGATAATAGTAATAGGGGATTTCTTCAATAGTATCAGACCAACGTTTTTTGAAAGTTAATAGGCCACCATTATTGGTTGAAGTAGTTGCACCACCTAAATTGAATACTTTGTATCCTTGTTCAGTTGCATCTTTGATTGCCTCCCACATGATTAAATGGTATGGTTGCATGGAAAGTAATTCGCGGTTGTAAGTTGCACCAGCTGCGAAGTAACGCATTTCTGAATTGTAATAGATTAAAAAAATTGCAGCTATTGGGTCTTCATTGTGGTAAGTGATATAAATTTTGACATCACTATGATCTTTTGCTTTTGAGGATTCTTGGTAATCAAATGAACTATTGTTACCAAAACCGTTAATAATATCTTGAAAATATTTTTTAGGATAAGCTGGAACTCCTCGATGTTTTCTAGTGCTTAAAAATAAATTGTAAAATTGATCCAAATGCATTGGAGCAACTCCTTTACTAAATGAAATTTTACTTTTTTCAGCTTTTTTGATGCCCCAACGAATGCTGCTTTTTGGAAGCTTTTTCCAGGTGATGTTAATATCTGAATCTAATTTTAAAGACATGTTGAATACATTTTTTTTTTCAATTAAATTAACTGAATTGAATATTTGATCTTGATGCTGACTGCGAATTTGTAAAAATCCTAACTCTTGATCTTTGCAGTGATCAATTGCCTTTTTGATTAATTCAGTTTTGCTTTCTGAATTATTTGCAAGAATATTTGTGAAAATTGAATATGGACTGGAGATAAGATTTTTTGGACCAAAAAAACCTTGACACTCAAATAAAACAATGCAAGCTTGAATTATCCCAGCGTCATCTTTTGCAATAAAATTTATTGGTTTATGTTTAAAATTATCTTGTAGAATTTTAGCCCATGTTAGGCTGTGTTCAAACTGGGCAGAACTATTCTGACTGATAAATTTAGAATAATCATCATATTCGCTTGGTTCTAGAATTTTGATATTCATACTAATTTTTTTGATTCTCTGTTTTTAAGCTTAATGAATTTGTGGATTATTTCTTGGGTTTAATACCCCAGAGTTCTGTTCCGAGGGATAGCCAATTTTCGGATTTCTATTTTATTCTTGCTTATTTTTTGATTTCTGATTGATATACTCTTTTGAAGGAATAATCTCATGGGTTCTGGTCAGAATTTTAAGCACAGTTTCGATTCTGTTGATCCTAAGCTCAACTGGGTGTCCCTTTAGATGGGCAAGTCTTTTGTCATCAACTGTGTCAGAAAGATCAGCTGCATGAAATTCATAATTAATATCTTGGCAAAGTAGTTTTGTGAGCCAAAGGGTTGGGATAATGAATGGGCTGCCAAGTTTTAAGGCGAAGGTTGCGTGAATAGGAAATCTAAAAATTGGTGCAACAGTGCAAGGAAACTCTTTGATCTTTCTTTCACGAACGGTTTCTTTCCATTCCTTTTTGCTGTTTGGAGAATATATTCTATTTTTAGCAAGACCCCAAATTGCTTTTGGTCCATGACTTGGGCTTTTTGTTCTAGTTAGAAATGCGTAAGTTTTGAGAATTAAAGGATAAGACCAAGTCGGAATTACTGATGAATCGTATTGATAATTAAGTGTTTCTAACAGATTTATAGTGGCTGCGTTGGCATCGTAACCTGGGGCTTTGAATCCAACGGGATCAACTCCGATTGTTTTTTTGATCAGTTGATGTGCTTTTTGAATCTGATTTTTTTGAATTTCGATTGGAAGGGATCTAAATCCAAAGGGGTGATCGTATGTATGATTTGCAATTTCGTGTCCAGAGCTATGAAGTTGTCTGATCAACTCTGCTTTTTCTGGGTCTTCAAGATCTTTTGCAATAGTAAAAAATGTGGCTTTGATGTTATATTTGTCAAACAGTTTAATGAACCTTGGAATTGAAGACATAAAAACTGGGTCAGGTGAAATTGGAGCTTCGTGCCCATAATATCCAAGATTAGTCCAAAGACCATCAAGATCAACTTGTACTGTTGCGAAGGGTTTTTGTTTTGTCTTTGTTTGTGACATTTTATTCATGTTTTTTTTATTTTAATATTTTATTTTAATATTTTATTTTTAATAATTTGTGATATTAACTAATTGTTAATTAACTAGATTATAGAAGGAACAAATGAGCCTTGATCTAGTTTGAAGATGAATATAATTGTACTCTCTTGAACGGCTTCACTAGTGTCAAGATCTCTTACAACAACATGTTGTAGTTGAAACCCAACGGATGAAAAATAATCTAAACTGCCTTGGGTTAACCTTTCTCCACCGCAGTAATCATAATACCATCTTGGTTGAGTATATTCCCAAATATCAATCTCTAACCAGATTGTATTGTCAGCACTCAAATTTTTCATATCTTTTTCAAAATTTTGTTGACCATTAGAGTTTAACACTTGATCACAATAATCATAGTCTCTAAAATTTTCATGATATCTTTCGCCTCTGAGCCAATATAAATTACCACCAAGTATCGGACTATCAAGAGCTCCTTCACTGTAATAATCTACTCCTGAAAAAGCGTGCATCATTCTAGGAGACCCGGAAAACAATAAATCATCATCACCCATGTTATCCATTAGAAAGTCTCCAGCCTCTTGTAACCCAGCATAAGACATTGATCTTGCTTCAATAATCTGGTCAGCAACAGTGTAAGATGGAATTGCCAGGAATAAAGTAATTATAACAATTAAAATTACTTTAACATGTTTTGTGGAAAATTTGGATGCAATAGAAGAGATTTCTTCAATTGCAAATGCGGCTAGCAATACAGCAATTGAAAGAAGAGGAAGCATATAACGGTCTTGTGTATGATCGACACTAGTTTCAAAATAAAGATAATATGTAAATCCAATTATCAATAACGGATAGATCTTTTTTTGTTTGTATATGAAAGTAAATATTAACCCTATTATGAAAAGGATTATCAAATATGTTCCAAGAATATATTTTAACTGATCCAAAGCTTCTAAACCGAAAGGCATTCCTCTTTGCTGAGTCATTAAACCAAATAAACGCCCAAGTAAATTTGCGTTAAAAAAAGTATTTGCAATTAAATGAGCTGATATTACAGTCCCAACTGGAATTAGCCAGGAGATTAGAACAGCTTTATCTTTGAACATATTTTGTCTTTTTATTAGAATGTTGTAGATGAAAAATCCTAAAATAAATAGAACTGCTTGCATTTTATGAAATAAAGTTGCAATCAAAGAGATTGCAGTTAGAAAGGCCCAATAGTACCTAGGATTATTTGTAGTCCAAGCTTTAACAGATTTCAAAGTAATGGATTTTAAGTTAATGGAGTTTAAATTAAAGGATTTTAAGTTTAATTTATTATTTTCATGATCTGATTTAATTTTATGTTTGTGTGTAACCTGCGATGCATTCTTTGTCTGAACTACAGCTTCAGTTGAATCTTGATTATTTTCTGCTTCACTGTTTAATTCTAAATTTTCTTTTTCTGGATGAGTATCGATTAAATCTTTTGTTTCTTTTTTTACTGTTTCTTCCTTTATTTCCTCTACATCTGTTAACTTTGTAATCTCTGGATTTTTTGATTTCTCAAATCTAATTAGACAATATAGAAAAATGACTAAACTTACAGTTACTGGGGCGTCACCGAGTGGTCTTACTGAATAAAATGAAAATATATGATTAAATGCAAATAAAGTTGCTGCAATCAAACCAGTAAATTTTCCGTTTAACTCTTTTCCTAAGAAATACATAAATGTAATCCCAACAATTGAATAGGTTAATGCCATTAATTTTCCAGCTACAAAGATATCTCTAATAAATAAATAATAAACTGCAGTAATAGTTTGTGGTAAGGCATAATCTCCAGTATAATAATCAATATTGAATATCATTGAAAGAGGATCAGTTGCTGCTTTGAATGAATACCAAAGATGTACTGCAGCATCATTCCAGATACTCTCCATAGAAAAATATTTGAGTCTAAATACGATCGCTAAAGATAAAATTATCAGAAAAGTGAGAAAATAATAGTCTTTTGATAGGGTAGAGAATAATTTTGTAAGCTTTTTTTTAAAATCATTAAAATGATTCAAGCTTTTCTTTTCTTCTGTTGGAATATTTTCTTCCATATTATCTCCATGATTATATTATTTTGTTTTTATTCTTTATATTATAAATATGTGTGTTTAAATTTGCCTGTTTAAATTTATGTCAAATATTTTATTCAGATTGTTCTTTTTTGAATACAAAAATAACTGGGACATTCCTATTTGCTTCACCTGGACCAACATCTCTGATAACATAATGAACTAATTCAAAACCAAGTGAAGTGAAGTAATCTAAACTATCTTGTTGTAGTCTACTTCCACCACAATGATCATAATACCACCTAGGTTGGGTGTACTCCCAGATATCAATCTCTAACCAGATTGTGTGTTCTGTTGTAAAATTGGCAATGTCTGTTTCAAAATTTTCTTGTGCGTTAGGATTAACCACTTCATCACAATGATCAAAGTTTCTAAAATTTTCATGATACCTCTCACCACGAAGCCAATACAAATCACCACCTCTTAACGGACTATCAACTGCACCGTTACTATAGAATTCCATATTAGTAAAAGGTCTCATCATCCTTGGAGAACCGGCAAAGAGTATGTCATTCTCACCCATGTTTTCTTGTAGAAAATCACCTGCTTCTTCTAAACCTAAATATCCATATGAATTATAATCAATTAATGGAACAGCAATAGCTAAAAATTGGAACACTATACAAATAGTTATCAATATAGCAACTGGCATTTTGAGTTTCTTGTGTGAGAAGTTAGAGATAATTGTGCTCAACTCTTCTATTGCAAAAGCTGCAAGTAATATTCCAACTGCAAGAATTGGTAACATATATCTCTCTTGAGTATGATCAACATTGATTTCAAAATATAACCAGTAAAAAATACTCATGGTAATAAGTGGATAAAATTTTTTCTGTTTGTATAAGATTACAAATAACAATCCTACAAAAATGAATGGAATTAGGTACCAAGAAAACATTCCTTGAATTCTCCCTAATGCTTCTAAACCAAACGGCATGCCCCTAAATTGAGCCATTAACCCAAAGAGTCTACCTAAAAGATTTTTGCCAAAAAAAGTAACGGCTACAATATGAACTGCAATCACACCAAACACTGGGATGAACCAGGTTGCGAAGATTCCTTTGTCTTTGAACATCTCTTTTCGTTTGAAAATGATCATATATATTGGGATGCTTAATACTAAAATTGAAGCCTGAACTTTATGCAACATTGTTGCCAATAAAGAAATCCCTGTTAATATTCCCCAAAATAATTTTGATTGAGTAATTTTATTGATTGATAAACCCTTAACTTTTTCAGTAATGGATTTTATATTATAATTTTGAATTTTTAGTAAATCTTTGAACTCAAAAGATGACGAATGGTCCTTTGGCATACTTTCTGTTCTAATCAAACAGTAAAAGAAAAATATCACACTAACAGCTAGTGGGGCGTCTCCAAGTGGTCTAATGGAATAATGTAGGAAAGCATGATTAAATCCAAACAATATAGCTGCTATAAGTCCAGTAAACTTATTTCTAAGTTTTGTTCCAATGATGTATATTAATATTGAAGCTAAAACAGCATAAGTTAGTGCCATTAATTTTCCTGCTAAAAATATTTTGTTAGTGAATAAATAATAAAATGCAGTAAGTGTTTGCGGAATTGCATAATCACCAAGATAGTAATTAATTGAAAAAAATGAAGCTATTGGTTCAGTCACAGCCTCAATTGCAAACCACAAATGAACCGCAGAATCATTCCAAATACTTTCTATTGAGAAATACTTCAAATGAAATAAAACTGTTAATGTTAAAATGATTAAAAATGCTAAATTATAATGATCAAGGATTAACTTGGTTTTTAAAAAGGTGAAGATATTATTGATTTTGGAATTTAATTTACTTGGTTTAGATTTTTTTGAATCAGTTTTTTTTGGATTTTGGTTTATTTTATGACTCTCACTTGAATGTTTCGGTTGAGAGATGATTGGATTATTGGATTTAGTTTTACTTTTAACGGTTTTTACAATTGGATTAGAAATATCTATTTTGAAATCAGGGAGATTTTTTTCTATGTTGACAGTTTTTATCTCTTCAATTCCTGGAAAATTATCTTGACTATTTTCTTTTTTCGCCATAAAACACCAAAACTCAACATATTTGCACAAAATTATCTTTATAAGATTATTGTAACTAGGATTATTTTTTAGAAGTTTAGATGAATTTTAGTTAATAAAAAAAGAATAAAAAAGAATAAAAAAATGATCAAAATAATCGATTTTTCCAAGTTTTAGGAGTTTTCTCATTAATGATCTCCAAATCAAGGTGATATCGAAATTTCTTTGCGCCCTTAGCCTTAATATGATCAATCATAGATTGAAGACCTTCTCTTAATGTGACTTTGGTTGAATAGTTGAACAATCTTCTTGCTTTATTAGCACTACATGAAGCCAACTTCACTTCTTGTGGACGACCTGGCATGAAAATTGGTTTTAAATCAAAGTTGAGTAGCTCAGCAATTGTTTTTGCTAGTTCATTAATTGAGATAAACTCTTCATCTGGACCAATATTAATAATTTCACCATTAAGCCCATCTTTGAATCCTAACTGCAGTAGACAGTCAATATCATCTTCAACAAATGAGAAACATCTTTTTTGCTCACCGTCACCATAAATAATTGGTTGTCTTCCTTGAAGCATCAAATTGATCATAATTGATGCTACATTTCTGTAAGGGTCATCATATTTTTGCCTTGGACCGATAATATTGTGAGGAACAGCAATGACATATTCCATCCCATGTACTTCTGAAAGATTTTTTAATAATAGTTCTGAAGCGTATTTTGCAATCCCATACGGGTCTTGTGGTTTTGGAGTCATGTCTTCAGTGAATGGAACGACATCTTGGGTTCCATATCTTGCCATTGATGAACAATAAACAAATCTTTTCACTTTATTGGTAATCGCAGCTGTGATTAAAGTAGCTGAGATTTGACTAGTATTTTGACAAACTAAATGCGGAGAAAAAACGGATAAACCTTCATAGGCTGTGCAAGCTGTATGGTAAACGATGTCACAACCTTTCATTAATTTATTCATGGTATTTAGATACCTACAATCCACTTGATAAAATTCTACTTCATCAGGCACATTGTCCATGTAACCACCAATTAGATTATCACAACCAACAACTTCATGACCTTGTTTTAGAAGTGCGTCTGCTAAATGGCTTCCAAGAAACCCTGCAACTCCGGTGATAAATATTCGTTTCTTTTTTCGAAGTTGACTAATTTGAAAGGTTTCTTGCCCATTAGATTGAACTTTTGAAATATTAGCATTATTGAAAATTAGTTCTTTTCCATCTACATTAATTGTAACTTTGGCGTTTGAGAATTCTTGTTGAATATTTGCTTGATTATTTGTTTGATCACTAGGCTGATCTGCTGAATTGTTTAAGGAATCTGCTGACTTATTTTCTTCTTGAAACATTGTTTTTTCTCCATAAATCTCTTTGTTTATGTAGCAATTTTTGATGCACAAGCTATTTAAATCTTATGAATTGATACTCGTAAAATGGATTCAAGAATCTTAATGTTAATCGAAAGGAAAAAAAATGATAATATTACTTTTGCTAGAGATAAATTTTTGATATATGGGATGGAACATCTCGGTTGCAAGATATCTTTTTTCGAGCAAAAATCAAACTGGATACTTCGACAGTTGAAATTGATTAAATATTGCTTTAGTAAAAGAAACACTTTTGATGCTTTATTTGTGTCTTCAAGATGTAAGACTGATCTATTGGTAGCTAAATTATGTTCAATCATGCTTAGAAAACCATTAATCGCAGATGTGTTTATCTCAACTTACAACACCCAAGTTGAAGATAGAAAATTAGTCTCTAGTAAATCTGTTAAGGGAAGATTGCTGAAACTATTTGATCTGGTTGTGGTTTTGTTATCTGATGCTGCTTTACTTGACACGAATTCACATATTAACTATTTTGAAGAAAATATATGGAAAGCAAAGAAATCTATAAAGAAGTATAGTCGTTCTTTATTTAATAATAAATATTATCGAGTTTTAATCGGGTCTGATAGCCGTGAACATCCAGTGGACCCTGATAATCTGCCTAAAAAGGATAAAAAGTGTATTGTGTTTTACAACGGAACATATATCCCATTACATGGAGTTGAGTATTTGTTGGAGGCTGCTGCGATCTTACAAAAGAACCCAGAAGCCAATAATGTGGAATTTTTATTTTATGGAGATGGTCAGCAACGTAAAGAGATGGTGGCACTATCAGAAAAATTGGGATTAAATAATGTGAAATTTAATTTTGATTTTAAAGAGGAAGAGTTACAAAATTATATTCATAAATCTACTATCTATTTGGGAATTTTTGGTAATACAGATAAAGCAAAAAGAGTTATTCCTTGTAAAGTTTACAAAGGTATGGTGATGCATGCTTGTGTACTTAGTGGACACTCGGATGCGATGGGTGAATTATTTGTTGAAGGGGAAGAATATTTAGGAGCCAAATTTGCAGATGGCTCTGACATTGCTGAAAAAATATTGTTGCTTGCAAATAATAATCAACTGCGTGAGAAAATTGCGGCTGCTGGATACCATGCATTCTTAGAAAAATCTGACATTTCTTCAGTTGCTAAGGAGTTAAAAAAGGTATTTTTGGATTTTGGATTGATTACTTGAGAATAAAAAATAATTTAAATAGGAAAAAGATATTCTTGTATAAAAAATGGTTTTAAAAAAATTACGCAAGGTAGCAAAATGGTTTTACGATAGATTTTATGTAAAAATATTTGCAGATTACCGAACTGAACTTTGTCTGGCTGTGGGAGATTGTAAGACACTATTAGATGTTGGTTGCGGAGCGTATTCACCTATTCAAAATTTTTCTAATCAACTTCATTGTGAGGGAGTAGATGGCTTTTTACCATCAATTGAAACTTCACAGGCAAAAGGGATTCATAAAAAATATCACCAGATGGATTTGTTTGATATTGGTGAAAGATTTTTACCTAACACCTATGAATGTGTTTTAGCATCTGATGTGATTGAACACTTTGAAAAAGAAGATGGTTGGAAATTGCTTGAACACATGGAAAAAATTGCATCAAAGCGAGTAATAATTTATACTCCAAATGGATTTTTGCCACAAGGAGAGTATGACAATAATGCTTGGCAAGTTCACAAATCTGGCTGGGAAATTGAGGAGATGGAAAAGCGGGGGTACCGAGTGCTTGGAATTCATGGGCATAAAATTTTTCGAGGAGAATATGCTAAAATTAAGTGGAAACCATGGTTTTTTTGGCAAATAATTTCTGATGTTAGTCAGCTTTGGACACGTAGTCATACAAAGAATGCTTTTCAAATACTTTGTGTGAAAGATATGCCGGAAATTAGTAAAGATTCCAAATCTAATGTAGAAAAATCAAATGATTTGGATTCCGGTTCTGAGGATTTGGAATCAGATGAAGATTTGGCTTCTGTTGAACCATCAGTTGAACCTTCGTCTTAAAAGATATGGGTTCACAACACTTTTAAATGATAATTTCTAAAATTTCTACATGGCAAATAAACGAGTATTAATGCTTACACCAAAGCTTCGAGGGTCACCTAACGGGATTAATCGGATTCAACCACCACTTGGACCAATGATTGCAGCTGCAGTAATGCGTGAAAATTATGGACTAGATGTTAAAATTCATGACTGTGCACTTGAAGGATGGGATAATAGAGTGCCACATTCTGATGGGAGATCAATTGTGATTGGTCAAAATGATAATGATATTTATAGTGTGATTGCAGATTATCAACCAGACGTAGTTGGAGTTTCAGTTTTATTTGCAAACCTGGCAAATTCCTCAAGGAGACTTGCTGAGATGGTCAAAGATGTAATGCCAAACGCAGCAGTTGTTTTTGGTGGAAATAATGTTTCTAATTCAGTTAATGATGCTATTTATGGTCGACAAATGATTGCTTCTGGTAAGGCTACTCGCTTCACCGGTAGAGTTGCAGATTTAGACTATGTTGATAGTAAAGGGCGGCAAGTAATTGATCATGTAATGCATGGTGAAGTTGATTTTGCATGGCCGCAAGTAGCTAAAATGCTGGCTAATGGAGAAGATGTTAGTAAGGTGCTTGGAGTAGTTTCTAAGAATAATAGAAGATATGGATCCAAAATTAATTTACGTCCACAACTTCCTGATATGAAAAAATTGCCATTTCCAGCAAGAGATCTAGTGAATATGGCTGGATACCATTCAATTAACAGAATGCATAACCCTCATTCAGAAGGTGGGTTAGTATTACCTGTGATGGCATCAAGAGGATGTCCGGAAGGATGTAGTTTTTGTAGTACTCCACAGACTTGGACTAAGAAAGTAAGGTGGAGAGAAATTGATCATATTATTGCTGAAATCGAAGAAGGAGTTAAGAAATATGGGATTGGAGAAGTACAATTCGAAGATGATACTTTAACTGCTCGAAAAAGCGAGTTGTTTGAACTTTGTCGTCGATTAGAACCACTTGGTTTGAAAATTAGTACTCCTAACGGAACACATGCTGGATATCACCAAAAACGTGTTGGAGGAATACCAGTTGAAGGTGGAGTACAACTTGAAATTTACGGAGCTATGAAAGCTGCTGGATTTTATCAAGTAACTGTTGCTTGTGAAAGTGGTGATCAAAGGGTACATGATGAATTAGTTGGTAAAGGGCTTAAACTTGAAACAATTAATGTTGCGATCGCTAACGCAAAAGCTGCTGGACTTTATGCACATTCATTTTGGACAGTTGGTTATCCTAAAATGCCAAGTTTTGGGTATGCTGGAGAATCTGTTGAAGAAATTGAGCGTACAATTTCGGCTGCTAAAAACAGCGGAGCGGATAGTGCATCACTTGCAATTGTGACACCTAACCCTGGAACAAAGGTATATAGACAAGTTGTTGAACATGATTTACTTTGGCCAGGAGCGTCACTTGATGACACTATGTTCATTAATTCATTAACGCAGGTAGCAGGTTTTGATGGACCAGAACAATTTGAAAATTATGTTAAGGCCTCACACAAATCAGTAAATTATCATTTGAAAGAGTTACGTCAAGCAAGGTTAGAAGCAGGGCCGGGTGTACGTGAAGATTTGTATGCTGTTAGTGAGAAACATAATACTTAGAGAAAGTTTATTTTTTATTTCTTATTCATATTATCAACTGGATCATTTTTAATAATTCCAACTGAATAGAAGTATCGTTTGATCTCTTGAAGAAAACTTTTTGGATTCTTAAGATAGTGACCTCTTTTAGCGTTTAGAAGTTTTAATCCATTGATTAACCAATGAGTTGGTTTCTTTTCATTCATGTTATAATCTAAATAAATAATATTTTTTGGATTTACACTTTTGGCAATCTTACTTAACTCTTGATGACCAACACCATAAGGGTTATCTAATGGAACAATTGCTAAATCATAATCATTTGTACTAAGTTGATCTCTTTTTTTGAGAAATGCTTGATAATCAATTGAGAGATGTGGAACATTAATTTTACCAGAATACTGTTTGAACTCCTTACGTTTAAGTTCATTTGTGTAAGATTTGGTATGTTCATATTGTTTTTCTTCAATTTCAATAAAATGTATTTTGATGTTATCCTCTGCATCTAAATTTACTTTTTTGAAAGCAGTTGGCTGGATGATTAGATCAATAGAATAATTGTCAGTAATTTTTTGGACAGTTTTAATTAACGCTTTGATGAATAAAGGATGCGCTGATCCTAAAAGTAAAATGTTGTAATGGTCCTTCTTGTTTTCATTTAGGAGCTTGGAAATCTTTGGAAGCGCAGCGGTAATTAAATCATTTTGATGGAACTCGATTAACTGATTTTCGTTTTTTTGAAATTCTGTTTGAAACTCTTTGAGAATTGCTTGATGGATCTCTTTTTCTGATTTGCTAATATTGTTTTTTTCATCAGGATCATTTTTAGTGTCAAATAACTCTTCAGTGTTTTGATCAATATTAATCACATATTTGTACCTTTGACCACGAATGCAAACTACTCTGCCTTTTTGAAGCAAAAATCTTTGATCTACTCGAAATTTGTCTCTGGTATACTTTGCATCCGAATTAGTCTCTTCTGTAATTAATGGTAAAATACTTTGTCCTTGAAGTTGGTACTGTTCTTTTGGAATCTCTAATATATCCAAAATAGTTGGTAAGATATCAGTTGAGGCAATAAGCTGATCTATCTCTTTTTCTTTGATTATTGAACTTGCATTTGGATACTGCAAGTATAAATTGATTAAAATATTTGCATCAGTAACTACACTCTCATGCCGTTTAGTGCTGCTGTTACGATTATTATCTGGCCAACCATGATCTGGACAGAATAAAAATAAAGTGTTTTCTAGGAGACCTTTGTCATTTAACAAATTGTAGGCTTTTTCGATATAGTCATTAGTATCGTCTTGATTATTGTAATTTAACATTAAGAAGAATGGTGATTCTAGCTTGTCGTCTATTAATTTTTGCAAAACTTTGTTTAAATCTTCACTTGTCCAAAAACTGTTATGTGTAATCCCTTGTGGAAGTTGTTCGTCTTTGATTGTCGGTTGTAATTTTTTGAAAAGTGAGTTCCCTTCAATATGATACCAACCAGCATAACTTGTGTAACCATTGCTTGTTAAAATTTTGTAAATAGAACTCCATTTATTTTGGTCATAATTGAAGTCAGCAAAAGTTCTGCTAAGATAAGTTGGGGCAATTCCAGTTAACATGGAACTTTGAGACATGATGGTACTTGGAGCAGCAACTACAACATTGTTGCAAATGACACCGTTATCTGTTTTTTTAAGTTTGTCAAATAAGGGATATTTAGAATATCGTTCGGTACCAGAGTAATTTCTAACAGATTCTCCTAGTATCCAAATAACGTTAAGTTTTTTCATAATTGTTTTATTTTTTATTGAGTAGTTTTATTAGCTTTTGTGTATTGAAGAGATAATTTCAGACATGCTGGTAGATTTTTTGTCAGATTCATTGCAATTTTGATTAATAAGGATTGATTTTGTACTTTCTTCCATTGGACCTATCACTGATTTAAGTAACTGGTCCTCATAAACTATAATATTGGAAGCAAATTTTTTATGCTCTGTTTCATCCATCTGAGCTTTAGTTGTAGATGAGGTAATTAAAGGTACATGAATTTTTAATTCTTGATACTGTTTGCAAAATTCTGAAATATTTGATTTGTTTGAAGAATTAATTTGAATCATAATCCCGTCAGCACCTGAATTAATGTAAGATTGGACTCTTTGAATCATATCCTGGACATCTTTGTAATTTTCAATTTTGATGAATAACATAAAATCATCAGTTACTTGAGCTTTTTTTGATTTAGAGATTATTTCTGATATCTTGTTGTTGTTGTTTTCAGAGAGAACTATTGCTGAGACTCCAAAGCGCTCAAATGTTCGTGAGATGTATTCTGCCTCTGTAATATTTGTAATTTGATCACAATCAACAATGATCGGTTTTGTTGTATTTTCTAGAACTTGATAAATTAAATCATTCATCTCTGATTTGTTGTTATCGATGTTAACACTAATTCCTTTGTTAACTGCACTAGTTCTGGAACTTAGCCAAATACCATCAAACTCTTCAACTGAAAAATTAATTCTCATATTTGCATTTTCAACAATTGTTGCACTTAAACCATCATGGGCCCCAAGAAATCTAATTGTTTGTTTGGATTCAAGTAATCTTTTTAGCCTTTCTTGTCTAACTTCTTTGGTTGTTCCAATTTTTTTAAGATAATGATGAAAACTATTTGATGAATATCCTTTACTATAGGGAATTTCAATAACTTCTCCACCCCATTTTTTAATCGTTTCAATTACTTGTTTTCTGATAATTGGTTGAGTTGTACGCCAGATGTCTCCATGGACAACATAATCTGGTTTGATTTTTTTTAAATTTGGAATGTAATCAATTGTATCTTGTTTTACAACTTCTACAACCCCTTTAATATGTTCAATCACATTTTTTCTTGCATTGAAGGGCATTGCAGGTAATCGTTTATATTTTGCAACTCCTTCATCACTAACTAGACCTACAATCACTTGACCATACTCTCTTGCATGTTTAATGATGTTGATGATCCCTGGATGAATTAAATCTCCGGTCATCCCAACGTAAACTTTTTTTAGATTCATTGTTGATCCTCAGAAGATTCTTGGATAATTGAATTAATATTTACAGAAATTTTATCTGATTCAATTGTGTTTTTGTTAATTAAAATGGACTCCGCAACTTTTAACATTGAAGGATACACTGATTTGATTAAATTGTCTTCATATACAACCATGTCAACTTGACATTTTGTAAGTTCTGATTCCGATAAATGTGCTTGATTTGAAACCGAAACTAAGAGTGGGATTTTGGGATTTATTTCTTTGTATCTCTGACAAAATTCTAACAATAAACCTGAATCAAGCTTATTGGCAACAATTAAAATTCCATCCGCACCAGAGACAATGTATTCTTGGCTTCTTTTAAGTGCTTGATTAAGATCTCCACTAATTATTAAACTTTCAACTCTGACAAAAACCATAAACTCTTCTGAAATTTGAGCTTTTTTGGATTCTGAAATAATTTGAGACATTTTTTTAATCTGCTGTTGTTTTTGAACTGTTCTTTGAATTGGATATAACTTTGTTTCAATTTCTTCTTGTACTTCAGAACTGTCGGAAATAACTACTGCAGAAACACCCATACGCTCAAACATTTTAACTGTGTGTGATAAATTTTTTACTGATTCAATTTGATGTAAGTCAATCACAATTGGTTTTGTGGAACTGTGAAGAACTTGGTGAATTAAATTTGAAATTGGAGTAAGAGAATAAGTTAAACTTGCTCTGGAGATAGCGTAAGTTTTTGCGTTGAGCCAAATTGCATCATACTCTTCAACTTTCCAACCAACTCTAAGCCCGGAGTTTTCAATGATGTTCGCAGCTAAACCGCTGTGTGCTTCAATTGCTCGAATTGTATCTTTGGATTCGAGAAGTCTTTGTAATCTTGCTTGTCTAACCTCTTTTGTAGTTCCAGCTTTACGTAAATGTTTGTGAAAACCAGTTGAAGAAAAATTTTGCCGACGTTTTGAATCTATCACAATTCCACCCCACTGTGCCATTGTATCAATTACACGTTGTCTAATTTCGGGTTGGCCTTTAATCCAATCATCACCTTTAACTACATAATCTGGTTTTAATTCAGTTAGAATTTTGACATAATCAGGGGAATCTTGTTTAATCACTCTTTTGACGCCTTTGATGTTTTCAAGAACAATTTTACGCTGTTCAAATGGCATTGCAGGAAGACGTTTGTATTCTGTCATCCCTTTATCACTTACAAGACCAATTGTGATCTCACCATATTGCTTTGCATCGTTGATTAATTCAATATGACCTGGGTGTACTAAATCACCTGCCATTCCGATGTAAACTTGTTTTGCAATGTTTGGTTTTTCTGGAAGTTCCATGATTATAATTTTTAGAAAATTTTTGCTTATAAAATTACTGAAAGAGGGGTCTTCATATGATTTTTTTTGTATTTTTCGTCATTAGTTGAATACGAATGTTCTTGTGTATTTGACTTAATCTTTATTACACAAGCTTTAAAATAAACATATTCAAATTTATATCGTGGTAGTCGTAAACACATGGACACGTATCAGTAAACACAACAGAACTCACTCTGGTGCGACAGTAGAAGAAAGATTATTTTTATATGATAAACCAGTATTGGCATCTGAATTAGTTGAATCAAAACATCCTGTTTCAATAAATTCAGCTCAAGCTCGTGCAATGTTTGATGGCGATCGTGCTATGATGGGAGATAGGTTTGAATCCTTAGTTGGTCGAAAAGGAGATTGGCGAGAAATGTCTTATGTACTGCCTGGCAGAGAATTAATGCAAGGAAGTGATGTTATATTAGATCCAAAAGGCGTTGAGTATGCAGCTGTAACATCTTGGCATCTAACTGCACTTAGAAATGGACTAAAGCCAGTTGTGACTCCAACTGCAGTTTTGGGTGTAACTTTAACTTCAGATAATATTCTTGTTTATGGGGAAAGAGGAGGACGAGATGACCCTGGAATGCTTTGTGTGAGCCCTGCTGGAGTATCAAACGGAACTTTACTTGAAAGTTATTTAACTGAATTGCGCGAAGAATTGGGTGTGTTAGTTTCTGGTGGTTCTGAGCCACAATTAATTGGATATTCAACTGATCATAGAAATACAAAAGGGATTTTGGCTGTTTGGTATTCAAAGGTTGATGAAACATTTGATGACTTAAAAAATATGCATGAAGAAGCATTACAAGGAAGAGAAGCTGTTTGGGATACCAGAGCTGCGTTAATTGCTGAAGGTCATACAAATTTTGATGCATGGGAATTTCGTCAGTTAGTTGGACTTCCAAATGAACCTGGGTATTTAGACAAGCTATTAGCTTCAGAGCAGTATAGTTTTGGCGGAGTAAATTTGCCACTTAGAGATGCAGGCGCTATGGCACTGGATATCTATAACCATGCGTTAAAAGAAGGAAAATTAAACTAATTGAAAGTAGCTTGTAACTGCTGCAAGATATTTTCTTTTGAACTTGCGGGATGTACAATTACTTTTGCTCCTAGTTCTTTAATCTCAGTTTCAGAGAAGTTTTGTGATTCATTACAGTTTAGAAGCATTGGTACAGTGAATTCTTGTTTTTGAAATTCTGTTGCAAAATTACGAATTTTTTCTTTATCTGAAACTTTACTATTTATTACAACACCATCAGCACCAGACATAATGTAATCATTTATTTTCTGTAAAATTGTTTGGTGATTTGAATCATCATTCAGTTGGATGCCAACAAAATTTGAAAAACTATCGTCTCTTGTTGCGTGTTTACTGAGAGCTATTGTTTGACGAAGCCTTTCATGGTCACTGTCGTTTAGACAAATACCAGAAACACCCATAGTAGAGAGTATTTGACTTTGAAGAGAAATATGCTCAATCTTGGATGAATCCAGTTCAACAACAATTGGTTTGGTAGTGGACTTGATGACACTATGAATTAAATTTAGGTCAGCAGTTTTGTTGGTATCTGATTCATTAAAAGAAATATTATTTTTTGAGTTGCTTTTTAGCCAAATTCCATCAAACTCTTTTTTGATATTTTCTTTAGGTATAAATGATTCCTCTATTGCAACTGCTGTTCTTTGACTTTTTGCAGCACAGAATCTGGTTAGATTAGTTGCACTCATAAATCGTTTTAATCGCTTTCGTCTTTGAGAAGAATTATTTTTACCAGTTTCATGTAATAATTTTCTGATCTTAGTTGAAGAAACGCCTTTAGTGTATGGCACTTCAATAAATTCTCCGCCCCAAGCAGCCAAAGTTTCAATTATTCTAGCATAAACTTTTGGTTTGGATTTTCTCAAATCGTCTCCATGTATTACATAATCTGGTTTGTACTTCAGAAGATTTGGAACGTAATCAAGCGGTTCGTGTGGAACAACTTCTTTTACACCTTGAATATTTTCTAAGACCTTTTTTCTCTCTTCATAACTTAGAAGAGGAAGCCTTTTGTAGCTCATAACTGTTTTATCAGTTGTAACAGCAATAGTTAAATCACCAAATTGTTTGGCTTTTTGGATTAAATTAATGTGCCCATGGTGCATAAAGTCAAAGCTACCTGCAAGGTAAACTTTTTTTGGTTTTTTGTTTTCCATCATTAAAATCATTTGGAAAAATAGCTTATAAGTGTTATGAATGCAATTTCTGGATGTAAGAATTTATTTGTTATTATTGGAATATTACTCTGTTAGAATATGTTAGTAGAATATGTGAGAATGATTATGATTTTATTCGTTGTAAGTAGTTCTGCATAGCTTCAACTATATTATTCAAATTTTCATCTGATATTGAAACATTTTGACAATCGCTTGGCAAAGTTGCAATCCCTGGAAAAGTTGAAGCGTACATAGCTGTGATGAATTTGAGTGTTTTTTCTTTATCAATGTTAGTATCTAATTTTTCTTGAATTGCAGCTGTTAATTTAGTAATGTCTCTGACCTTTTTTATTTCATCAAATACATTATAAAACACGTCTCCAAAGGTGATAACTGGTTTTTGCATTAAAATTGATTCCCATCCTGCTGTACCTGTAATTGTTAAAATTAACGAAGCATGTTTACTTAATTTTGTGGAGTTTACAAATGGTGAAATTAACCTTACATTTGGAAGTTGCTTTATTCGTTTGTGAAACCCGCTTGGTCTGGTAGAATAATTCAGTACGTGTTCTTTGACATAAATCTTGTAATTACTTGGAACACTTTTAGCAATGGACTCTATTAATGAAGGTTGGTCCATGAACCATTTTCCAAAAATAGATGTTGAAGCTTCTGGTTGAATATGAAGGGGGAAATAAACATATTTTTCTCCATTTTGTGGTTGTTCAAATCTTGAAGAATATTTGAGTAATCTATCTTTAATTGGGTACCAAAGCCAAGGCTTTAAACTTGGAGGCAAACGTTTTCTGTGCAGTACAACTGTTGCAAATTCCTTGTATTTTTGAAATTTTGATTTTAATGTAACTTTTCTCTTTATATCAGAACCTGATTTGAAACGCTTTCCACCAAATGTGTCAATGAATTCTTCAGCTATTTTTCTTTCTTCAGGGTTTAGATCTCTTTGTTTTAACTTGTCATATTCTTTGATTAATAATGGCCAAGAAGAAGAGTCCATATTATTATTGAAAGTTAATCTTTTTGGGATTCTGGGATGTTTTAATTCGATCACTTCGATTCCAAGTGAGGTTAACATTTTGTAAATTACAACTCCTTCAAAAGCGGAAATTCCAACTACAAATGCATAATCTGGTTTGATATTTTCAACCATAACTTCAATCTCTTTGATTAGATGCTCCATTCGAATTAAGATATTGTCATAAGGAATTTTGGTTCTTTCTTTATAACGGCAAGAATAGATATTCCATATATCAAAAATTTTGAATCCATACTCAATTTCCTTTTTTTGTAAAAAATCAAGGTCAGGTTTGCGGTCTTTTTCTTTTAAAACAGCATCATAATTAATGTAAACCATCTTGTCCTGAGAAATTCCAAAAGAGTCAAATAGGCCTTCAGTGAAGGTTGAAAATGAGAGATAATAGGAATCAATGTTGTGTGTACTTTCAAGCTTTTTGGCAAGTTCTGTCATAAGTGGACGTCGTCCTGAGCCGCCTGTAACCCAGAGGAATTTCTTATCTTTAAGTAGATCTTTTGCCATTAGCTTTTTTTTGAATAATCTCTTTATAAATATTAAGGAATAGAGATTGTTTGTTTGAACTGTTATTTCCATAGATTTTTAATAGAATATATCGTTTGAAGTAGATATGATCAAAACAACTGCTACAAAAGTGAAAAATTTTGTTCAAAAAGCTGTAAGTGGCACAACTTCTAAACATTTGCTGAAAACTTATTTTGTCTATGTATTTGTTGCTTTATTGATGGTTGCAACTAAAGTTGTGATTGCCAGGTTTTATGGGCAGGAAGAACTTGGAGTCTACAGTTACTTTTTTGCAATTGGAAGTTTTTTGTTTCTTTGGACCAGTTTTGAGTTTGGTGAGGCCTTGACTCAGTTAATTGTGAAAGGTAAACATGATCTTAAACAATCATTTTGGCAATCTGTGAAGTTGGGATTATTAACTACAATAGTTGCGATTGGAATTTTGTACCTTTTGAATCGTCAATTTGAACTGTTTGCAAATTATCCATTCATTTTTTGGTCTTTAATCTTGTTTATTGTTAGTTATAGCGCTTATTATCTACTGTATTCAGTATTACGTGGAGATAAACAATTTGCAAAATCAAGCTCATATTCACTTGTTTGGCGGACTTTGTTTGTTATTGGAATTTTGTTCTTTGCTTTATTTGGATTGCCATTTTGGCAAGTTCTGATATTTTTGTCTGTTTGTATTCTAATTGCAGCGGTTTCAATGTTACCTAGTTTTTTGAAACTTTGGAACAGAGTTGATGGAGCTGTGAAATCTGTGGTTTCAAGTTCTGAACTTTGGAAATTGGCTTTTGCCTTATTCTTAGTACAAGTTGGGTTCTATTCTCTTAGAACAATTGATATTTATGTTTTGGAAATGTTGTTATCATTTTCAGAAGTAGGATATTACTCAGCGTATGCGTCACTAACTAATGTGATTAGGTTACTTGCTTATGTTTTTCCAGTAGTGGTTTTGCCAATGGCAGCTGTGAGTAACTATAAAATTCGTAAATCTTTGAGTCGACTGTTGATGTTTGTGATTCCATTTGCAGCATTAGTACTTGTTGGAACTGTGATTTTTGTTCCTTTATTTTATGGACCAGAATATGCTAATGGATTTTGGTTATCATTTGCTTTGGTTATGAGTGCAAGCATATTATTGTTATATTCTTATTCTAGTTCAATTTTTGCTGGTGAAAACGATGTTAGTTCAAAATATTTGTGGGTACTTGGAATTGATTTTTTGTTATCAATTGTAGGGAACGCTGCTTTGAATTATTGGTTAATTGGAAGTTATGGAATCATTGGAGCACCGATTGCAACTGGAATTGTAGTGTTTGTTAAGTTGCTGTTTCTTTTGGGTGCTATTAAGTGGTTTCGTGTGAGTGCTAGGAAAGCTAAGAATTCAAAAATTATAACTTAAATTAGAAAAAATAAATGCTTGATTAATTATCAGGAAAAACTTTCTCACCAGTTTCGTTATCATATATTTCGATAATTAGAACTGGACATACTCTTGCTGAATCCAAATAGGCTTCGTATTGCTCCTCTGTGATTATGAGTTCTTCTACTTCATCAGTTTTTTGAGTCTTAGGATCTTTTAGAGTTGCGATACTGGTTTCTTTATCAAAAAACCATCCTTCAGGGAATGCGAATTCACAAGCGCCTGCACCGATGCATTCACTTTTTTTGTAGTGGATCTTGTATGTTTTTGCCATTGTGTTATTTTTATTACTATGCAAAAGCTCAAAAATGATTTATTTTTGTTGTTTTTGCTATTGTGTTTGTATTTTGTTTGAGTTTGTTATAAAGATTGCTGTTTCTTGAACATCAAAGCGTAGATTGTGATTCTTAGAATTTTGAATTCTCTGTTCCTCAAAACAGTTGCAATCTTGGAGTTGTTGTTTCTTCTGAGGATTTAATCTTCAAATAAGCAACTGCTTTGCTATTCACGAATCTGTTCTCTCTTAATATCCAACCATGTACCAAGCTTACACCAAATCCATATAACGATTGATCAGTATTAAGGTCTTTTGCTAAACCAAGAGGTGGAATAAAATACCTATCAGCATATTTAGCTAAACTATCTCCTTGGGAGAAAAAAGATAATGTGATTTCAGGCATTTTTTCTGCTTCAAGAAGTTCTTTTAAATCTCTTTCAATTCTATTTGTAATTATTCTGCTAACTCCTTGGGTTGCAGAATGTTGTCTTAATCGTCCAAGAACTGTGCTATGAATGTTATACCCAATTTGCAGTAGATCTGAATGTAAAAAATCATCGTCATTTAATTTTTTTAAATCATGATTTTTGTCAAATGCTTCCGTAAAATAATCTTTCAATTCACCAACTTTTATACTAGCACCTTGTGGACCAGAATAAAATGGATAAACTGTAAACCTATTTGCATCTGACCATGAAGTATTATTTGAATGGTCAGTAATTAATTTGCCCTTTTTTAAAACTGGATGTAAAACGTGTTGATCAAATGCGCAACCAATATTAAATGCTTGAACTAACTGATCTCTACTCATCTTCTCAATAACTTCATCGCATTTATCCGAAACATCAACTAAAGTATCTAATATCTTTTTTCCAGAAGGGATTCCATCAAGACCAAAGAGCTTTTGGTATAACATATTACGGGGTGCACGTATTGCTTTAGAAGTTAATCGACTTAATTGCATAACATTTCCATATGAATCATGTTTATATATTTTTATATTCAGGGGGATGTAGTTGAAGTATTACAACAAACTTACTGTGTCTTCCCATAAACCTTTTAAACAGTAAAATAAAAAATTAACTATAGTTAAATTGTGGCTGTTGTGGTGATTATTCTCTACAAGAATACAAAACTTTATATTTAGATTAGTCGGGGTGACTACTATGGGTCCAAGTGAAGCTGAAAGAATGAGTGATGAAGAGTTTATTTCTATATTAGATGCAGATGCACATTTAGATTCAGATGAGGAAGCTAAAAATATGCGTGATCGTCAGCGGGCTGCTGAAAAAGTAGAAGCTGAGAGTAAAAAAGAAGCAATTGTAGAAGAAGTAAAAAAATCTAAAACAACTGAAGCTGAAGAAAAACCAAATTATCCTAAAAGATTCAAAAAAGTTCTATTTGTAGTAACTGATGTTGCTGCAAGTTATGGGAAAGCATTGAACCCTCACCTTGGAATTGCAATGCTAATGAGTTTCTTAGAAAAAGAAGGCGTTGATTCCGAAGTAATTGATTTACAACTTGGATACACAACTGATGATGTAGTAACAAAAGCTAAAGAAATTGGAGCGGACTTAATTGGAGTTACAATGTTTAGTTTTGATTTTGATAACACTTACAAAAAAATTAGATATATGAGAGAAAAATTATCTGATATTCCATTTATTCTTGGCGGTGCACATATTTCAACTGTGAAAGGCGAGGCTCTTGAAAAAACAGGAGCGGATTTTGGAATTACTCGAGATGGAGAAATTCCACTTGCACAACTTTGTTTAGGATACCCACTTGAAGATATCAAAAGTTTGATCTATCGAAAAAATGTTGGTTCTGCTGATGAAGAAATAGTTCTGAATTCTACTCGTAAATTAAACTGGAAATTGGATGAACTCCCTTATCCAGCATTTGATAAGTTTGAACTTCCAAAATATATTCATTCAATTGATAAAAGGATTCCGTTCGAATCTTCTCGTGGATGCCCTTACAGTTGTACATATTGTGATGTAAAAATGAGTATGGGTCAAGCATTTAGGCCACGAAGCCCAGAACACATTGTGGAAGAATTAAAACATTGGCATAACAAAGGTTATCGGTATTTTGAATTTGTTGATGATGTATTTACTATGAACTTAGATCGGGCGAAAAAAGTATGCCAATTAATTATTGATTCAAAGATGGAATTCCGATGGAATTGTGCAAACGGAATTCGAGCTGATAGAATTGATGAAGAACTTCTGATTTTAATGCGTAAAGCTGGATGTGAGTTTGTAGCTTATGGCCTGGAAACTGGAAACCCTGAGATGCTTAAAGTAATCAAAAAAGCAATTACACTTGAAAAAGCAACAGCTGCTTTTCACTTAACTAAAAAAGTAGGATTAAAATTTGCTGTGAATTTTATTATCGGCCATCAAGATGAAACATATGAAAGGGCAATGGATTCGATTAAGTATGCAAAATCAATTCCAGCTGATTATGTGAATTTTTCAAATATGATTCCATACCCTGGAACTGAAATTTATCAATGGCTAGTAAAAGCTGAGAAAGAAGGACGAGCAAGATTTTTAATGCCAAAAGAAGAATTTTTGAAAAATTCTACAACAAAACTTGGCTTGCCGGTGTTTGAAACTCGGGAATTTAGATATCATGAAAGAGTGAAGGCTTTGAAGATGGGTCGGGCATTAGCTAAAAAAAGCCATTTAAAGTATCGCTTGGGAAATGTTGTTGGAACGGTTGCGTATCAAGTATCACGTAACAATACTTTGTATAATGCTATTCGACGTGGTGTAACTGGAAACAAATATGGGAAACATTTGTATAATGTGTTTCGTCGCCAGTATGCTGTTGGTAAAGACGTTAAGTAGAATTATTTTTTCTTTTCTCTTCACAAATATGCTTTATCATGATGATCAAAAGAATAAATATCAATAATTTTTTTCTGACGATCTATTTTGAAGATAAGAACAAAATGTTTGTCAATATGAACTCGGTTAAAACTGTGGAGTGGTTTACGTAAAAATTTGTAACCAAAAGGATTTTTTCTAATTTCTTTGATCTTTTTCCCAATGATCATTAATTGTTTTGGATTCTTTTTTGCTAATTTAGAAAATATTTTATCTGCTTTTGGTTTAATTTCTAAATCGTACATAATTTTCCTCTTCATTAGAAATTATTTGAAGCATATCTTTTTTCAAAAGAATCTACCTTAATACTTTTTTGTTTCTTGATTTTTTGCATTTTTTTAATAAAATCTGGTTGAAGTTCAGGTTCATTTTTGTAATCAATATACTCAGAAACAATGTGCTGAATAGCTTGAGCTTTATCTTTAAACCCAAATTGAGCTTTTACAATGTTAAGTACTCGATTTGTGTTATTGTCTAATGTAATTAATGCTTGGACCATATTAGTTTACCTAAGTTAAGATTAGTTGAGCTTATTTATAAACTTTTGTGTTGAAAATGGATATATAACAACAATCTTTAAAACAAGCAAGGATCTTTTTTAGTATAATGGTAGCAATTGATTACGAAAAACTTTACTCTGGAGAGCATCTTAAGAAAATAGATCCTAACTGGAGTTTTCGAAGCTGGAGTTATCGTCACACTTTTGTATCAAAGATGAAAAAAGTAATTAGTCATGTTTTGTCTTTACCTAAGGAAACTAAAATCTTAGATGCTGGCTGTGGTCAGGGTTTACTTGTAGAGTATTTTAAGAACGAAGGGTATGATGTTATTGGAATTGATGCATTTTATGATAACGAACATGTGAAGTGTGAGAGTATTATGAATTCAAATTTTGCAGACGATACTTTTGATTTGGTTCTTTGTTTGGATGTGATCGAACATATTCAATTAAATGAACAGGAGAAAGTTATTAAGGAATTAACACGAGTTTGTAAAAGTGGAGGGACAGTTCTTTGGAGTATTCCGAATATGGGGAATTTGTCTTCTAGGTTTTTATTTTTATTTACTGGATATTTATTGCGTACAGCTAACGCCAAAGCATATTTATTGGATCGGCCTGGTAAAGATGGTTATGAACTGTATCATCCAGGAGATCGACCGATTAATGAATATTATCGATTGATTAGTAAGTATTCTGATATTTATTTGAAGCGAGGAATTTCAGCTGAGATTCCAATTCTTTTTCAGTTAACGCAAGTTTGGCCACATTATTTTGGATGGCTGTATTTTCTGTTAAAACCTTTTCAAGTTTTTTCTGGTTGGTGTTTTAATGTGTTAGTGTTTGCGAATAAGAAGTAGATTTTGATGTTTTTTTGGTAATATCAAAAGTCATTCATCAACCAAAGCTTCCTAGTATCAAAACATTTAATAGCATCAAGACTTTAATCTTTTATAATGGATGCATCTGATTTAACACCTGAACAACGCAAAGAAATGGAAGAGAAGCTCAAGAACATGAGCCCCGAAGAACTTGCACAATTACAGGCACAACAGTGTATTTTTTGTCAAATAATCTCAGGAAAAATTCCTTCTAAAAAAGTTTATGAAGATGATACTTGTTTTGGGATATTAGATATTAACCCAGCAACAAAAGGACATATTCTATTAATGCCAAAAGCACATATCGCAATTATGCCACAACTTGATGAGAAAATTGGTGGGCATTTAATGCAGGTTGCACGTGAGTTATCTCGTTCACTTTTGAAGAATTTACGAGCAACAGGATCAACTATTTTTATCGCAAATGGTTTAGCTGCAGGACAACGCGCTCAACATTTTATGTTACATATTATTCCAAGAGTAGATGGAGATGGAATTTTTAAATATGAAAAACATATCATTGACTTAGAAAAACGTAAGGCACTTCGTGGCTTGGTAGCTGCAAGGATGGAACAATTAACTGATTGGGAGGACACTTATGCCTCTGAAGTTGTCGAAGAATCTAAGGTTGAAGCTGAGGAGAAAGAAGAAGTTGTAGCTGAGATTGAAGAGCCTGCGGATGAAGATGAAAGTGAAGATGATACTGAAGATGATGAATCAGACGAAACTGAGGAAGACGAAACTGAGGAATCTGAACCAGAAAAACCAGGTAGACCAGGTGAGATAGCTGATTCAAGTTTAGATGATATTGCAAATTTGTTTAAATGAAATTATTTAATAAAAATGGTAAGTGACTACGAATTAATCGGACAGGGACGAGGTTACACAGAGGTTGTTTTCGAAAACGATCGTTTTGTAGCTTTTGTTCAAGAGAAAGCAATTTCTCCTGGGCAGATCACAATCATCCCAAGGGAGAAGTATACTATTTTTGAAATGTTGCCTTCACAAATGCTTGCTGAGTTATCAACTGTGATAAAAACAGTTAGTGAAGCTGTGTTTGAAACTTTAAAATGTCATGGAACTAATGTTCTAATTGAAAATGGAATCTCTGCTGGGCAAGATCAACCAGTGTTAAGTATCCATATTATTCCGCGTTTTACTGATGATGGCTTGCCTTTGGATTGGGAGGCAAAACAAATTGAAGAGTATGATATGGAAGACGCTATGGTGCATTTGACATCGAATAAAATCAGGCTTGGCGATGACATTGTCGCTTCTGAAGATTCTGATATTGAGGTTGCTGATGGCGTTGAAATTGTTGATGATAAGAAGAAAGCTAAGAAGGAAGAGAATTATTTGATTAAGAGTTTGAGGAAAATTCCTTGAGTATATTCATATATTTATTGAATATGTGAAAGATTCATAACTAAGGAGTTATTTTTTATTTCTACATGGTTGCTTCAAAAGATTTGTTACTGGCAGCAGTTGGTTTTGTAATCAGTTTGTATGGAGGGTATGCTCAAGACTTGTTTATTGCAATACTTGGGATGGTAACACTTATATTCATGATCTACTTGGCTCTAGATACTCATGAGTCAGAAATTCAATTATTGAAGACGCATATTCAAATTGTGTTGGAAATGGATAATGTTAGGAGGAGACTGGATGCCATCGAAAAAAGAGGAAATTTATAGTGCAATAATTAAAACATTGTTTATCATATTGATTCTTTTCTTTCTAGGTAAGGCACTTGGTTTGTTTTGAATATTTGTTTCACTTTTTATTACACCAAAAGCTTAATAAATGGCGAATATTCTAAAAGTTTTATGCGGAAGTAGTACAGTGGTTAGTACGCGGCGTTGCCAACGCTGTGACCTGGGTTCAAATCCCAGCTTTCGCACTTTTTTTAATTAAATTGTGCTACCAAGGGTGCACTTCTTTTTAACAAATGTTTTGTAAACATTTGGTGAGGATCCCAGCTTTCGCACTTTTTTTAATTTAACGGGTTAACATAACAATGGCACATATGAAAACAAAAATCGGGGAATATGCAATCATTACTAATTCTAAAAATGAATTTCTGATGCTGGAAATGCTTGGAGAAGATAGAGGTTGGCATTTTCCTGGTGGAAGACTTGATAAAGGCGAAGAAGCTGTTCATGGTCTTTTGCGCGAAGTTAAAGAAGAGACAAATTTGGAAATAACTGATATTAAACCGGTGTTTTGTAAAATATTTACTAGAGAGAATAAATATGGTGTTTGGTTTACAGCAAAGGTAAAAGAACCTTACAAAGTCAAACTTGATCATGAACATGAGAATTTCAAATGGTTCAAAATAGAAGATATTGATTCAATTGATTTTTGGCAAGATTTCTATTGTCAAATGCTTAAAGATAATTTGTGATGTATTCTATACAAACATAGTCAAACAAGAAATCCACTCGTCTTCTTTGCAGCACTCAAAAATCTTAATTTGTGGTTTAATTACTTTTTTGAAGCGCTATATTTAAAAAAGAATTCTGAGCTGTAGTTATATGTGGGCTAGTAGCTTAACCTGGTGGAGCGCTCGGCTTATATGCCACATATGGAGATCTGTAAAAGAATTCCATGTGCTGAAGATTCCGTGTGGTTGGGGGTTCAAAAGATCCTTGGTCAGCAATGATTCAAAGAATCATGGAAGTCCCCCCTAGCCCACTACCTTTTAACTTCAAATCTCTTCCTCATGTTTAACAGTAAGCAAAGCTTTCTGAACATTGCTAACAGAATTTTATATATTCTTAGCCGTCTGTATGGGGGATACAGAGTGGCAGAACTTCTACAAACTGATTCCAATCTGGGAAATGAAAGACTTAAGTTATGTTCGCAGAGTTAGATTACTCAATGTGATGGTGATGATCAACATCTTTATGTCATTTTTTGCTTCACTAATATTCTTAGTAGGATCAATGCTATTTGAGACCACAATTTTTTCTGACACAAAAATGCTCGTGATGATTTACTTCATATTCTTTGAACAAACTAGTAAATGAATTGTAACGATTGCAACAAGATACTACTTAAAAGTAGATAATATTTATAACTAATAAGTATTTTGGAATAAATATGGTTGATCCTAAACTTTGGCAAAGGCACATTAAAGATAGTAAAGATATATTCTTCAGAGGGAATCTAGATCTTTTTAGAGCGTTTGAATTTAGTATGAGTTATTCTGTTTTCTATGACGCTCTTGTAGAATCCCAATTTCGTCAAGCAAGTAGGGAAATTTATGGTATGGATTCTGCACCAGGCGTTGCTATCTATTCTTTTGGTGCTCCAGCCCGTAGAGAGATGTTTGGTGCTTCTGATGCTGACGTTGCAGTGTATAGGTCAGGTCAAAGTGATAAGGAACTCCAATTAAGAGAGAGAATGATCAGATCTTTAGGTGATTTTAATTTCACTAAAGTTGACACTCCTGTTTGGGGTACTATTAATGACATTCGAAGATATATGGGTACATCTGTAACTGAAGCAAACCAGGTGATGGAAGCTCAATTTATCTGTGGCGATGTTCAGTTAAGAGATCAAGTTGAAAGATTAAGGGTTTCATTATCTAATACTGATACTATTGCCAGAAATTTAGTATTTCAATTTTTTTATTTTGATCAATATTTTCAAAAGAAAGAATCTCCTGATCATTTAAATTTAAAATATAGTCCTGGTGGAATTCGAGATTTTCTATTCCCTATGTGGTATGCTCAATTAAGACATGGAGTTGAAGGAGATTTAAGAACAACAGCTATGGAAAGGGGACTTGTTTCTCTGTATGAAGATGGATTATTACCATTGGATGAAGTAACTGATATTTTAAGATATTCTTCTGTAATTGGGTTTGTAAGGGATGAAATTATGCGTTTAACTCCAGGCGACGTGGATGGCAAATTAAATTTTCAAAAAGCTGTAGAGTTATATCAAAAAAGACCTCATCTTTTTGGAAGCCCACAAAATATTATTCAGCTTGTTGAAGAAGGTCGTCAAAGAACAAGTTCTGCAAAATCTAAGGTTTGGGATGGTCTTTGCCAGTATTTTGCTTCTACAAAATCTGAAAGTTGGAATATTCATTTCAAAAGAGCATTGACAGGAGATAGTTCAGGATTACCTTTAGAACTAGAGTTTGATGAAGTGATTAATACAGCAAGAATTTGGAAACTTGATGCTGTTAGTGCAGGAAACTCAACGAATTATTTACAAGAAATTTCAGAAAGTGATAGTTGGATTGTACTTGCTTCATTACTTTCATGTCCTTATGTTTCTGGAAAAGTAATTGATTCAGTAATAAAAAGAAAGGGGCTTGAACCTGGCTATGAGTATTTATTAGAAATTGCAGCAAGGAATGCTAATTTAGAAACTACTACACTTGAGTTTATTTTAGCAGATAGTTCAACTGAACCAAGATTCAAAAAGCCAGCTATTGCTCTTGGAAAAGTGAGGGGTTTATGGTAAAGTTAATTTGTTTTGAAGGTGCCCATGGCAGTGGGAAGGGTACATTAATCGATTTCTTTTTGAAAGAACTTGAAGCAAAAAGTGTGGGAAGTTATTCAGTTATTAGAGATTCAGAATTCCCTGAATTTGAAGTTGTTAAAAGAAACATAAGATCAGGTACATTGTCTGATAGACAAGAAATAATCACAACTGTTGCAGAAACAAGAGCTCTAATTTATGAAAGGCATATCAATCCTCTCCTGAGGACGTTAGATTTTGCACTGCTTGATAGAAGTTATCACACAAGTGCGGTTTGGCAATCTAGATCTTTTGATGAGATGTTGGGTGTTATAACTGAAAATGAAAGAAGAGGAATCCCAAGAGCAGATTTAACTTTGATATTACATGCACCAACAGAAGTGATAAGAGCGAGATTAGAATCTAGGGGAAGAGCTGATCTGAGTGAACACAGTTTTGCCCAAACAATGAGTGACCAAGAAAAGTATCTTTATCTCGCAGATAATCTTGATGGATGTGTTGCAATTAATACTAACAGAGAACCAGCAGTTCTTGCAAGAAAAATTTATAATTTAATATTTGCAAATAGTGCCTTATGATCTGAGACTTCTTCTTCAATACATTCAAATTGAGAAAACGTAAATTTAGTTGGAATGAAAATATAATCATAACTACAATTATCTTCAGGGAATGAAATATAGTTATAATCTGAACTTGAAATGTAATTATTCTCTTTAGCTAGTTTTTGTATTTGCTCTGGATATTTGATATTAAAATCCCCTAGAATTATTGGTTGGATAGATTCAGCATGTTTCAATGTTTCTTTAATATGTAACGCTGCAAACGTATCGCTATTAGAAAAATGAACTATCCAAATTGGGACTTTTTGTGTTCCTATTGTGATGGTTGATTGTAACACCTTACGATTATATTTATCATCATCTTGTTTTATAAGTTTGAATTCTTCATATGAGAATGGAAATTTAGAAAGAAGCGCAAGTCCTTCAAATTTAGAAGGTAAGTTTGTTAGACCTTTAGCTTTGTTTAATTCACAAGATCGAATGAATATGAAATGTTTAAATTGTAAAAGATCATTCAATTGTTTTGCTTGGTCTTCTCCTTCTTCGTTTTTTGCCCTATCATCTCTTACTTCTTGTAGAGCAACGATGTCTGGGTCATATTTTTTGATAAGTGCAATTATTTTTGGTTTTCTGATTTTAAAATTATGATAATTGTGGATATTTAAAGTTAGGATTTTGAGGTTCACATGTTAATATATCTAATTCCTATTTATAAAACCTAACAACGGTTATACAACTGGTTGATTCAAACTAGGGAATGGATGAAATTGTAGACATAGTTGACGATAATGATGATGCCGTAGGTCAAGAGTTTAAATAAAAATGTTTTTTTTTTTTAATGTTCTAGGAGTTACAATAGCTTTTTGTACTTTAAGAGATCCATCCTTGTATGGCAATTGGATTTGGACGGAAAAAAGAGAAAGATAAAGTAGTAGAAGTAGAGATTGAAATTGAAAATGTTGAAGAAGTGTTTAAAGAAATGATGGTTGAACTTGCAATGGAAGAAGAATTGCATGAAAAAGCAGCTAAAATTGAAGAAAAAATTCGAAAAGAGTTGTCTAAATTATACAAACGGGTAAAAATTTTAGAAGTGAAGATAAGAGCTAGAGATATTAATTATTCTAGAGTTGCTGCTTTAATAGATGATAATCCTAAAAAAGCATTAAAATTGCTTGATGATATTCAGAAGGCAGATCATGAAATTGTGCCAGTGGCAACAAAATTGTTCAAAGAAATTGCTAAACATAATTTGCAAGATGTGGATAAAATGTATAAAGGTTTATCATTAGAAGCTGTTCAAATAAAGCATATACGTGAAGTTGCGAATACTTTAAGTAATCATTTTGGATGGATGATGAAAGGAATTAATCAAGCGATGCAATCACAACAGGTTGAAATGAATAAAAGGCAAATTCTCGCGCGGCATCCAGATTTGAGTATGCATATGTAATTTTTTTATTATTCTTTTTAATTTTCTCTTTTTAATCTAATTTACAAAGATATATTTTACTGATAATTGCTTTCGTAATGTTACAAAAATAAGATTATTTTTGAAGTTTGTTTACACAAACTTTTTATTCTCCAACGTTTTGCTTCACACTAATCAAATATTTTTTAATTATAAAAAGAGGTAGAATAAAATGATGTGTAACAAATGTAGTGGACTTATGGGTGGATTACTTCTACTCGCGGGACTTGCTTTCTTACTGGTTGATATCGGTGTTTGGGCTTTCTGGGGAGTTAGTTGGTTTACAGTAGTATTCCTATTACTTGGATTTGCTAAAGTAGCTAAGGGAAAATGCCCTGACTGTTGCTCAGTAGAATCTGGTAAGAAGAAGAAATAATTTTTGTTTTTCTTTCTTTTTTTCTTTTTGTTTCTAGAATAATTAATTTTGTGTTTTTTTCAATTTTAGCCCTACTTTATAAATGACTGATCTTTTTTTCTTGGAAAAATACAAAGATATATAAAGGCAAAAATGAGTTCTTTGTTATAAATTGTAATATTTGTGAATTTGATTAATAAAATTTTAAGAATACTGGGGCTATACAAAAATGAACATCGATCACGTAATGAAATTGATGGATCGGAAGAAAACTTCTCACAAAGGCGAAAATGGAAACGCCTTAGTAATTGGTGGTAGTGAAGAGTTCACTACTGCACCTGCCTTAGCTGCACTTGCTGCTATGCGAGCTGGATGCGACGCTGCAACCGTTGCTGCCCCTGAAAAAGTTGCTTGGACAATTAACATGCTTTCTTTGGACTTAATGACAATTAAGATTCCAGGTGATACACTAAACATCAAAAATGTAAAAGACGCTCTAAGAGTTGCTGAATTTTATGACGCTGTATTAATTGGAAATGGAATTACTCGGCGTGGGGATAAATTTTGTCATACATTTGTTAGAAAGTGTATGAAACCAAAAATTATTGATGCAGATGCACTTAAAGCACTATCATTTAAAGATTTTTCAAATGCAATTGTAACAGCACATGAAACTGAACTGGAAATTATGCTAGTTAACAGTGGAAAAGAGTTCTTACTTCAAAAACTTCGCGCATCAAATTATAAGGAGCGAGCTGAAATATTACAGGGTAACTTACGATATTTTTTACAAAACAACAATGTGCTTTTAGTAAAAGGTGCAACTGATATGATTATTTCTCGGAATAAAGTTGCTTTTAACAGAACTGGAAATCAAGGAATGACAAAAGCTGGGACTGGAGATATTTTAGCAGGACTTTGTTTAGGATTTTTATCAAAGACTGGAGATATGTTCAAAAGTGCAGTTGCAGCATCATTCATTAATGGATTTGTTGGTGATAAATTACTTGATGCAAAAAAGGGTTATACTTTTATCGCTTCAGATATCTTGTTAGATATGGAGAAATTGCAAAAATCAGCTGAAGAACTTGGTGACCGAGAGCGAGTGGTACTTAAGCGAAAGGCTGATGTTAAACGAAAAGAAGATGAAGCACGGGCAAAGATTGTTGCGAAGGAGAAAGCTGAAAAATCAAAAGAAAAACTTCGATTAGAAAAAGAGAGATTAATAATTAAGAAAAAATTGGCTAAAGAGAAAGAAATAGAGCGAATTAAGAAAGATAAAGTAAAATCACAATTAATGAAACAAAAATTAGCAGAGAAGAAGAAAAAAGAAGCTGAGAAAAAGAAAGCTTTGACATTGAAGAAGAAAGCCTTAGCTGCTAAGAAAAAAGAAAAAGAAGCTAATCGTCGTAAAAAGTTAGCTGAGATGAAGAAAAAAGTAGCTTCTAAGAAGTCGACAGCTAAGAAGAAAGTTGTGAAGAAAAAATCTGCAACTAAGAAAAAGCCTTCTAAAAAGAAAGCTGCTTCAAAAAAGAAGCCTGCAGCTAAAAAGAAAGCTGTTTCTAGGAAAAAAGTAGTTAAGAAAAAAGCTACAAAGAAAAAAAGTAAAAAGAAAAAATAATTCTAATTTTTTATTTAGTTTTGGTTTGATTTATCTGCGTTTTGAATAGTTTCTAAAATCATAGCAATTGCAGCTTCAGTGTGTTCTTTATTAAGAACTGCACCGCCAACTGTTTTATGACCACCGCCGCCACCAGTTCCAAATTTGGTTGCAATATCTTTACATAATTTTCCAATATCAATTTTACATCTATCTTTATGGAAAATGTTACAGCCAATTCCAAAGTAAACTAAATCTTCATCTTTATCTTTGATGATCATTCCATAACTTGCCTGAGGGAATTTGATATATTGGTAAAACCTATCAACAATTCCTTTAGTTCTTCTAACTAACCTGTTATCTTGAACAATGGTTTTATGTTCTTCATTATATTTGATATAGGTATCAACTTGTTCACGCCATTCTACATGTCCAGTTAATCTTGCTTGATGAAAAAGTTCTGGTACAACTTGCAAAAGTTGTTTGTCTGAAAGAGGGGAATCTGCATTCTGGTCCGCTTTAGTTAAATTTTCTAAAAGTGTGTTGTTTAGAAAAATATCTCTTGTGTGGACAAATGAAGAGAGAATATGGGCTTTAAGCAAAGTGCTTGCTTGATGCTTTGGATCTTGTTGATAGTAAGATTCTTTGATCTCTTCTGAGGTATAATCAGCACTATCGTTTTTGTCCATTGCAATTTTGAAATCTTCAAGTTCTTTTGAAATTTCTACTCCTTTGTTTTTGAGCATTGTTATTAACTGACCAGTACAACTTGGTAGAAGCTCCCAATGTTCATGCGCATGTAAGTCTCTTTTTGGTTTTGCGCTGCTATGATGATCAACCCACATAAATACTTTTTTTTCTTCTGGTAGAGGTAAATCCAAAACAATGTCGAATTCTGTTAATTCGATCTCTCCTGTTTGCATTTTAGCTGGTCTTTGACCAAGGACTGGAATTTGAGTTATTTGTTCACGAGTTAAGTTTTGTCCGGTAAGTTCGTTAAAATATCTTTTAACGATCCAGGCACTGTAAAAACCGTCGCTGCAACCAGAATGAGTTAAGATTCTGAAATTTAGATTGTTTTCTTTATTTTCATTTGTCATAGTTATGGTAATTAACGAAAAGTATATTAAAGGTTTTTGTATTCTTTTAAGTGGAATGGTGGTAAAGAAGAAAAAAAGTGCAATTTCTTTGAAGAAAAAAGCTTCTAAGAAAAAGCAGTCTGCTACAAGAAAGGAAACTAGCAGTAAAAAACCTAAAGTTAAACTGCATACATTATCACCATTTTGGGAAAAAGTTGAACATATCAATTCTTGGTTAATCCCACCAGCTGTTTTATCACTAGCAATAATTATTGTTGCAGAATTATTTTTTGAAATTCATAGTCATTTTTGGGAAGAAGTGATTCATATTGCGGATTGGATAATTATTGCAATATTTGTAGTTGATTTGATTTTTATTTATTATCATGTTAGAAACTGGAAAATATTCTTTACTCGGTTCTGGCTTGATATCTTAGCAGTATTTCCATTTATCTTATTTTTTAGAGGTTTAGGTGGAGTGTTTAGATTGTTTAGAATCTCCGAAGAACTATTTTTTGGACAAACTTTGTTGCATGAAGGACTTGAAGTTCGAAAGGCTTCAGCTGCTGTTAAAGGGCAAAGGCTTGCAAAGTATCTAAGGATGGGAGCTCGAGGAATTAGGGTTGTAACTAAAAGTAAATTCTTTACAGCGTTTAAGAAAGCTAAGCGACGTAAGTAATTTAAGAAATTGAAGCGTGAATTGTTATTCTGAAAGAATGAAATCTAATCTTTTTTTATGATCTCCTCTAGGTAATTTTTTTGGTTTTTTGATTACTTGTAGTGGAGTTTTTGGTTTTTTCCTTTTTCCCCACATTTCTGGGAGGTCAAACCTTATATCCATTCTTGCTTGGGTGAATTGTCCATGACTTAGCTGATGATCGGGATTATTCTCATTGTAAAGCTCTCTTAGTTCTGTGTAGAATCTACAACTATCATCATCAATTCTGTCTTGTAACCATTTTTCTTGTCCGTTTAATCGATCTTGTGGATTGGATTTTTTTTCTTTCTTTTTTTTGATTATAGGTTTCAAAATTTCCACTACAGTTCTATCTTGGTCTAGAAGATTGGTATAATGAGGAGATTGAAGCTTTATCAAAGTTTTGTTTCGTAGTTGACGTACTCTTTCTCCACCAATTTGTAGTTCTTTTCCAATTTCACTCATCCTGTAGTTTGTATCCTCAATAAATCCATAAAATTTTTTAATTATTACTCTTTCTCTCTCTGATAATCTTTTTATAACATTGTCAACATTAATCTCTAACTCTTTATGATAAATTTGATTACTTAGAAAATCTGTAGCGTTCGGATCTTCAATTCCCATAAATTCACTTTCAAATTCTTTATCTTTATTGAAGGTTTTAAAAATGAAGTCTTCGTCAGTTAAATCTTCATAACTTAGATCTAGATAATCATTATTTTTTGACAGAACTATTGCAGCTGCGATAGATGAAAAGTCTTGATCACTTGGTCTTCTGGTGATTATATCATCTAGGCCGTTGGTGGTTGTGGATAATAATTTATCTGCAGGGAGAGTGGGGTCAGTAATTTTTGTGGTTTCAATTTCTATGACGTGTGGAATTTTAATTAACCCTCTAGTATTAAGGTGATGCCTTTGCATATAACTTAATGCAGTATTATTAATCCAAACGCTTGTTTTGGCAATATTTGGGTTATAACGACTGAATAGTTCTATTAGTTTCATTGAGGCTTCATTTACTAATTCAGCATGTTCAAGCTTTGTACCTTTGATAGTTACACTTGCTAAACCAACAGTTACATATCCTGTTGAAATTTTTTTTGCTAGTGCATAAAGCCATGGTTGAACTCCTTCAACAATCATATTAACTCTTTCAGAGTAGAATGCTTCTCCTTTTCTTTCTTTTAGTTCTTCCCTGGAAGAAACGTAGTTTGGATTTTT
>Ga0233439_10000220_pt1 | contig 95130 bp, 90 predicted proteins | sample SI_123_September_6_FD_182713 | JGI IMG/M metagenome (GOLD analysis project Ga0233439, IMG submission 182713) | Seawater microbial communities from Saanich Inlet, British Columbia, Canada - SI_123_September2016_100_MG | ecosystem: Environmental > Aquatic > Marine > Inlet | place: Canada: British...
ATGTATATCTACGTATATCTGTCTGTATTTGTCTGATATGTCTGTCTATCTAACCATACGTTTTGCCTTATTGTAACCAGTATTGAAGATGTTATTACCATGTTTTTTTACACGACGTACATGCGGTCTAACTCTTCGATTAATAGCAGGTATAAATGTCTCAACCTCATTTAAAGAATTAATATAGGCAAAAAATAATATAATACAAACTAGGAAAACATAAAGTAAAAGTTTAGTCATTGTTGTTTACTTATAATAAATTAATAATTTATTTTTTATAAATCGTTAAAATAAATTATTGAATTATCATCTATCAAGCTTTAACTAATCAACCTCATAACTATATTTACATGGATGAGTAAGTCGATGTAGAAAACCCTGAGTATGCTTGTACTTCGGAAGTATCTATGTTTCTGGGGTCAGGTACCTGGTTTGACAACGAGTCAGATGGTTTACCTCTTTTTATTGAATCTTCCATATCTAGCATATTATCAAAACCTTCGGTGGTGGTATCAGTACCTTTTCTATTATGCATGTTATTAGAATGACTATGTGTTGATGTTGCCTGTTGTTTACTATTTGTACTACCAGATCCATCTAAATAATTTTTCACGCTGGCTTTAATATTTCCGCTCGCGTCCATTAATAGTATATTTTTACTTGAATCCTCTGTTACCTTTGTAACTCTGCCTTTACGATGATGTTTACGGTTGCCACTTGGGTCTGTTATATTGCAACTTGGGTCTATTCTATTACAACTTGGGTCTATTATATTACAACTTGAGTCTGTTCTATTACAACTTGCGTCGGAAGTAAACCCTTCAAATAACGCTATTTCTGACTGATTAAACATGATAATTATGAGAAGAACAGCAACTACTCCTAAAGTATTATTCATATAGGAAATACCCAATATAAGTCCAATCATTACAATTCTGCCAGGGATGGTATCAATAAGCCAATCGAATACAGTAGATTGTCCTAAAATTATAATAGCAAGTAATCCTAGTGCTGCGACTATATTATTATTCGTACAAGCTTTTCGTAACATTAATAATTATATATAACAAAATATTATTTCAGTAATCGAATAAATAGGATTAGTTTTTTAAAATTATTATCTAAATTTTTATTAAGAATGTCTTTAGCAATATATGCCGCACCATTTACTGAAAATACAAATGATAAAGAAAATAATAATTTGATAAATCAAAAAAGACAACATAGTAAAACACAGAAAAGACAGCCAAAGAATAATAGTGGTATTAATAGCGACAAAGTGAACTCAATATTAGAAACGATACATAAGACATCGAATGTTGGCGATGATGAAGATACTAACATGGGCGATTTTTCGCCCCCGCCAAAACCACAATCATCAGGAGTCGACAAAACTAAAGATACTGAAAATGCGATGAATGACTCAAACCGCAGGAATCGTGAAATGTTTAGTGTAATATCGAATGGTCCTTATCCCAAGGAGGATGGCGAGATTTACCAGATGAATGATTATAATAATTATGGAAACAAAGAAACTCATGAAGAATTCTATAAAAAAGTGATGCCTATGTATGGTGTAGGAAAACAACACAATAAACAGTACTATAACACTCCAGTATATCACGACGAACCAAGTAAAATACAAGATGATAGTGTATTATTAAAAAAATTAAATTACATGATACACTTATTAGAAGAACAACAGGACGAAAAAACCAATAACATAACCGAAGAAGTAGTATTGTATTCTTTTTTAGGAATATTCATTATTTTTGTAGTTGATTCATTTGTTAGAGTAGGTAAATATGTTAGATAAATAACCTCCAATCATTTATTATTTTTTATCTTCAAGGGTGTTAATTAATAATAAATACTTTGTCATTAGACACCGTTTTGTATATAAAATTATAGAAGAAATACGCTGTAGGGCTTATAAAAGTAGGATGATTTTTTTGTAACAAGTTATTCACGATGAAATAGTTATGCGATATGTTTTCAACTGTACAATATCCGAAGCTATTTTGTGCGGATATGTCCCAAAAAAGTACTTTAAATGCATGCGTAAATACATCATTTGAAGGACATCTGTTTATGGAGGCAAAACAAGATAGGATTTCCAAGTTACCATCTACATATATAGCGGTTTTCCGAAAGAAATATGCCGCTATAACGGAATCGTCATGCTTTAACAAATAAACAAACACATTATTGGTTTCAATAAGTTGTAATAAATTACCATAATGAGGTGTGATTACTATATCAAAATCATGATTAGCTTCTTTTATAAAATCATACACCAAATGTATATTCAATTTGGTGATTTTCAACAATTGATATATGCTAACTAGTTCTTCAGGTTTGTTCCATTTAAGAACAGAAAAACCATATGTAGAATATAAACATAAAGGCACTATTCCAGTTAGTTCATTCTCACGTTTAAACAGCGAAACCGCAATTTTCTTATTGATATGACGTTGATTGTACTCATGTGTCTGTATGATTTGTGGGGCGATTCCTTTTTTTCGGTGTGATTTAGACACACACAAATAGTCAACATAATAACAGTAAAAATTGATGTCGTAGTCATACTTATTAATTTTCACGTTAAGAGGTCTCGATGTAATAACAGAAACAACAGCAGTATCTTCTACCAATCGTTTGTTTACTTCAGAATACAACGAATTCTTGATAGTATACAAAGACAGGAATGATTTATGCGGGTGACCTTCGAAGTAAGGATTAAAACAGTCGTTAGTTATTCTATAATAATTCTTACCATCGTTGAAATAACTCGTATTGACACGGTTAATGCAACGTGTAACCACAAAGGAGGCAGTTTCTGTGATATTTGTTGTTTCGATATTGGTAAAATTCGTATACTTATTTCTAGTGGGTAGCGATTCTTCTATAATACCAGGCGGTTTAAACATGTAATGAATGTCATATATATGAACCACAGGTTGCAACACCCAAAACCCATACTTTTTCTTTATATAAAAATAAATAATGGTTACTATTAATGAAAATAAAAAAATAAAATAAGATAAATATTGTATCATAATAAATTAGTTTTACATTTATTTTTATATGGTATTTTGTGGAAAAGTATTATAGTACCTTTTTTTCAGTTAGATATGAACCTGATGTTGGATATCACCTTTAAGGTTTGACAAACACATATAAGTATTGCTGTTCATATGCGCATTTTACCATATCAATAATGGCATGTATTGTAAACCCACATTCTTGGGCAGTAGCAGATATTACATCCTCGTCTTCCATGTATAGCTTGTGTTTCTGATGTCTTGTTTTTCCATTCTTGAACTTGAATTTTTCATCGAATACTGTGACATTCGTGTCGTCGCTGTCAGTAGTAAAGTTTGAACTATATTGAAAATCGTTAAATGTGACTTGTGTAGTGGTAATTCTTTCTTTTGCATATTTTTGAGGCGATACAACATACAAAGGGTTACCAGGTGGTAAGATAGGATCGAACTTATCTTTGTCTACCATATGGACAACCAAGTACCCACCAGGCATTAGCCATTCCATGCAATTTTCAAAGAATTTGCGTTTATCTTTGAAATAGTAGATTGTAAAATACAGACAGGTTATGTGGGTGAAACTTTGGTTCTTAAAATTGTTGATATCAAGAACGTCTCCTTTTACCCATGTACCATTAGGGTATTTCTCTTTAGTCATATTAATCATCGCTTGTGAATTATCTATACCAACTGCCTCTTTAACCCTTTTATTATTACTAAAAGAATTAACATGATGTCCAGTACCACATCCTACATCTAATAAAACGATTTCATCATTTGAGTCTGTCAACTCCAGAATTTGACCTACCTCAAAGTCATTCTTCACTTGATTAAATACTAAAGAATCGTATATTTGTGAATAAAAACCATCGAACAGCGATAGATCATCTATGTAAACATATTCATCCTGTTGAGTGAACCCTTCTTTGTAGGTAGATTTTTTAATAGCGTTGAAAAATGAGATTAGCATCAATAAAAGTACTATAAATATCAGTGCCTTTCCAAAATCGGACATTTTGCTATAAGTTTTTGGGATATCTGTGAAAATATTTTTTTTCATTATATGTATTGTTGTTATTTTTTTTGTCTTGGTTGTAAATATAAAAAATGGATATAAATGATATAAATGATATTCGGGAAGCTAAAGACTTCAACGGTGTTAGTTTCTCGAATTTCAAAAAGATAGATGTAAAGAAACAACTATTAAAAAGTTTAATTTCCTCTAAAATAGAGCCAGCATGTTATTGGAGCGCCGAATTAGTTTGCGCTGGTCATTTCTTGGACATATGGGAAATCATAATATTCTTTTTCTGTAAATATATTCATTTAGGAAATATAAAGATAGCTTCCTATTTGGAAATGAAATTAGAGGCCTTTCGTAGTTTGATGAATATAGGATATAAAAGTAACCAGATATTAGTAAGAAATAATAGTAAACTACGTAAATTAATTGCAGAAGTAATTTGTATTTTATGCCATTCTAGACAGAAACCTGGAATTGAGTTTATGAAAATAGACCCGAATGAACTAGATATTTCAGTTATATCAGAACGATTAAATGCGCCTAATACCAATTATACAGAGGGTATTTTTATGTCAAAGGACCCAAAAGAGTTATATATAGCCATTAATGAGATGTCTTATAGTATTAATAGTAAAGACGTGGTAAATTCATGCTACTGGTTGGAATGGTTAATAGAGGTGATTTATAAGAATAAAAGTAACAAGATATCATTAAAATGTGAAAGACGTAGTAATATAAAGGTGGAGTCTAAATTACAGATGGACGTCGTATGGATTATATGGGATATTTTTTTAAAAGAATCTAAAAATAACTCGCAGTATATTCAGAAGACAGTACGGTCATTATTATCTTTGTTCATTTTGCAATATAAAAGCAGTTATTTGAAAAAAAGGAAAAATGTGTTGTATTGTGTGATTTCGGTTTTGTGTGAGAATAGTAGTTTGGATGCAACACTATTGCGTGATGAAGACAAAAATAAAACCGTTTCCATAATGAATAATGTAGATATAATTTATCAACAAATCAAGAAAAACGAGATATCTCCAGAAACTGATTATCTATTTAGAGACGTTAAAAAGAGTAATTTGAACAAAACGATAGAACAGTTGGAAAAAATGGATTCTTTTAGTGAAACATTTATTCCGCGTTTGTAAGAATATCTAGATATAGATACAGATGCATAAAACATGATATATTTTGTGTAGGTAATATATATATACTAATGGTCAAAAAGAACACCAAGAATGCTAAAAATATAAAAAATACTAAAAATAAGGCGACAAATAATACTACTAACAGACGAAATAATGCTAAGAATAATCGAACAAAAAAAAATAATTCAATAGCTAAATCTAAAATCACACTAAAGCCAACTGGTAGTTTGGTAAAGTTTCAAAAAGAAATAGCTATTCGGTTTTTAGAAATGGTATTAATGGTGAAATTATATCACTGGAAAACAAGGCAATACTCATCACATATAGCCACCGATGAATTCTACGAACGATTGAATGACCACATGGATAAATTTATGGAAATCTTATTGGGTAAAACACAGGTACGTATGGATTTACTAAACGTAAAGAGTATTAGTTTAATTGACTTGAAAGACGTAGACCAATTCAAAGGCAAACTGGATGATTTCAAAAAATACTTGGTTAATTTAGAGGAAAATCCAGGAATAAAATCGATGACCAATACAGACCTCTTGAATATTAGAGACGAGATTTTAGGACATATAAATCAATTATTGTATTTACTTTCGTTGAAGTAAAATGTGTGTCATGATTCTAAAAATAAATATGTATTTTATTTATAATGAGTAGTTCAAATAGTATTAGTGATGGATTGATCGGAACTTCCAACACAGATAATTTAGAACAAGGTAGTGGTTCCCCAGATTTATCGTCTTTGGCACCTGCTTCTAGCAATTCTGGTGTAGCAGCTAGTTCTAGTTCTAGTTCTAGTTCGAGTGCTGGAAAATGGTTTTCCCGTTTAACCGACTTAACAAATCCTTATACATGGCTAGCAATTGTTTTCATTTTTGCTTTATTAGGTATCAATATCTTCATGTATTTAGCACAAGGGACAAAAGATGCGGCTGAAATGTTTAGACCATTATTCTTCATGATTAGTAAAACGATAGCTTTTTTGAGCGCAACCCTTGTAGGTACTGCTGCCAGTGGAAGCAAAACTATTATAACTGGTACAACTGATGTGGTTGATACAGGTTTAACACAAATAGAAAAAGGAGCAGATAAGGTCCAAGAAAAAACTGCACCTTCTAACCTGCAAGGTACTCCGTTGGAAAAAAAATTAAATGATGTACAAATGGACAACAACAGTTTGAATAAATCCTTGAATATGTATAAGGCAGGTGAAGGTAGTGGTAGTGATTACAAGTCGGATTTGAGCGATAGTACAATTCAATCTGGAGGTACTGGTAAAGCGGGTTGGTGTTACATAGGTCAAGATAGAGGATTTAGAAGTTGTATGAAGATTAATAAAAATGATGAATGCATGTCTGGTGACATTTTCCCGACAAAAGACATATGTGTCAATCCTAATTTAAGAAATTAATAACACCCTGAATAGTTGTAAATAATAAACTGTAAATAATAAACTGTAAATTATATATATTATTTACTTAGGTAGACATGCAGACACAAATAATTTATAATTTTGTGGCCATTTATTACCACTATTAGACATAGTTCGTCTAACACGAGGAAAATATGATTTGATTCTGTTGTCCCAGCACAGTTCTTTTATTACCTTCGGATTAGAAAACCCAGGTACATTTGAGGCAGTAATAGAGTGGCATTTCTTAACGGTGTATCTTTTGATTATTTCATTCGTACACGGGTCAGCCAACGTGTTACATATTAAAGTTCCTTGAGTAGTTATGGTATCATCGTTGGGACAACCATTTGGGTTTGGTAATCCAGTTTGATAAGGTCCTGAAACGTTATTTACGAAACCAGGATTCGTATTTGGCGAAATATCGAATGAATTTACTCTGTATAACCCACAGTTGTTTGGGTTTGTGTATGCAACTCCCTGTGTCCCATATGCTTTTTTGCCAACCCATTTACCCTTGGCTATTTGCGCAAATCTTTGATTTCTACTCAAATTACTACTATTATTTTTGTACTGTAAGATATTACCTTTGTAGAGTATTTGATTCAATAAATTAGCATCAGCTTGTGTAATGTTATTATTAGTAAGAGGATTGAATAATGTAGATGAAGGATTGGCAGGATCAGTACAGTATGGATGTTGCTGTACTCTGCTCCATGCTCTCGGTGGTTGTGGTAAATAACTCATACTTATATAATATATATAATGTCAATAAGAGAAATCTTACTGAAATTATATTGTTTTATCGATAAATTATTACAAGGGTTTTATTCGCCTTCGTTATAAATGAGTTGGATATTTAATAACTGTTAATGGATACTTAATAATTGTGAATTTTATTATTATGTTGTCGGGGGTTTATATATGTATGTCCAGTATCATTAAAATACCATCTCAAAGACAAGTAATCCCAATAGTTGTTATTTACAGTAATAGATGAATCAACAGGTGTTGTGTTAGGTCCTTGTGTTACGATGTCTTGTATTGCTTTCGTTCCTAAAGCATAATTCCAATACCATAAATTAGACAAGTTTCCTTCGAATCCTCCATGACTGGCGACATACACATTACCGTAGTTCTGTTTGGGAACACCTTTTAGTTTAATACTTCGTGCAAGGTTACCGTTAATATACACATCAAACTTGGTATTTTCACACCGAATGATTACATTAAACCATATATTTATTGGAATATCAGGAATTGTAATTTCATGGTTAATTACTTCGTATGTGTTCATCATAATAAGCAAGGCATTCGTATTAGGTACCAAGTATATTCCTGGTGCATTATTAGGCGAATTTAATCCATCACTACCTACTGCGTCATTTCCTTTGAAGAATACTGTTCTATATTTATTTCCTAAATATGCAAGATTGGTAATGTTAATCCATACACTCCATGTAAATTCAATACCTTTATCCTGGTTTACAGACCTATATATAGTAGTAGTGGTGTTACTACTTGGGTCTTGGTAAAATATTTGTTGTTGTGTGGCATCAACACTACCATCAAACAAGTGTGGACTTTCGGTTGGTTTTACCAAAGAAGTTATAACCTTAATACCTACTCTGAGTAGTATCATGAATGCGAATAATACCAATAGTATAAATGCAAATTTGGATACTAAACTATTTGAATCCCCGAATGATCCATCGCCTGAACCATCAGATGTTGTAAAGGAAGAATTATTACTACTCATTTATATATAATATATTCAAATAAGAAAAAATAGTAGCATTTTTATTAATTATAGTTGTAAACTATAGTTAATTTATAAGTTAATTTATAAGTTAATCGTTAAAGTATATATCGATTTATCTCTCTCTCTAAAGATAAATCGTTACTTCTATTACAATTAACCAATAGTATAAGTGTTTTGCGTGGAGCCATTCTCCATAACATTAACCTTGATTTGATAATCTCCTCCCATTAATGATGAACCTTGATATCCGTTTCTGTAGATGTCCCATACTTGTTGAGGATTAATAGTATTAGGCCAGTATTGTAGTTTAGAAGTCCATCCATCGAAACCACCCATAGGTGTAACTATTATGTTGGCGTTATTTTTAACAGCTGGTACACCTGGCAATAGACAAGTTCTTACCAATTTACCGTCTAAGTAAACATCTAAGGATCTATTGTAACTTGAAACAACGAGGTTAGTCCATCTCTGAATAGGAATGTTGGTGATTGTACAAGTATGTAATACGGTACTTTGTACTCCTCCAGTTGCATGTCGTGTTTCAGGAGATCCGTGACAAGCTAAAGCAATTGTTATGTTGTTTTCAACAGCACCCATAATAACTGCTGGACAAGGTTCTAACTTTTTAAGATTTTCCCCAGAACCTATTGACCCAGATGATGCTAAATGTTTGGCAACGGCTATTTTTTGTGCACATGACCCAGTATTTCCACTTCCATCGGTGGGTGTTCCGCCGCCTGGTAATTGTGTTGCCATACGTCCAAACAACACTTTTTTGTGACCATATCTATAATTCCAGTCGTTGATATAGAACCAGTAAGAATATGTGAAGTTAGTAGCTGGTGAACTAGTTCCATTTGTTGCTAAAGAAGAAGATTGAATAGTAGAACTAGTTTGTCCACTTACCACACTTTTCTGTAGTGTATTATTATCACCTAAGTAATACCTCAAAAGGTAAAATAATAATATTAATACTACAACGATAACAACAATAATTATTGGATTCATATTATATAATTATCGTAGAAATTTTATATTTGTAATAAGAAATAAATAAATATAAAATAGAATATTACACATAGAATTGTATGGAATTTCCATCATTTCTACTAAAACACTTTTCCTATTGTATCCTGCATAATATTATTGATGTTACGATGTAGTACCTTTTTTTAAGTTATAGTTATGACTTGTTGACGATTGTTTCAGTACTACTAGGGTTGGATACTGGTGGACTATTTTTTTTCTGGCTGTTGTATATCGTGCTTACATTACTGGCTGATAGGACTTTTCTATGATAAACCAAATTACAAAGACCTCCTATGTATCCGTTGTTTTCTCCTACCACTAAATTATCCAACTTGTAATAAGGAACAACGCCCTGATTTGATTTTACCAGTTCTCCGTTCAAAAATATATCCATTATTCCTCCGTTATAATTGATGATTATATTATTCCATTTTTGCAGTAGCATATCATCGTTCTTGTAAATAATACGGTCGTCGTTTGAGTCGAATTCTAACAACTTATCGCGATTCGTTCTTTTATCGCGATTGTCATGTTTCATGGTTATTAGTAGAGTATTCTTTTGTGCGTTGTACATGACCTTGGGTTTATTACCATAGTTCAGTATAGAAGAAAATTCATTATATTTGTTATTTGTATTCGGAGGAAATGCGTCTAAATATAGCCAGAATGATATCCCATAATTATAATCATACACATCATCCGATTTCGTGAAATCAGCATATGTACCTATTGGTTGTGTTACATTCGTATATATGGGTTGATTTACCAAAAGTTTACCTCCTTGCTGGCTTATAAAATATCTGAAGAATGGTTCTGCAAAATATGCAAGAAGCAATACGATTGACAACAATAACATGTTCCAGTGATTCTTACCTCCACTAGTATCTTTTACGAAAGCACTCAATATTTTTTCCAATAAGTCGTTGAACAAACAAGGAATGTAGAATATAGAATTAATTATGAAATTCTTGAATACGTCTTGTTTTTCACTATGCTTAGCATTTGGACTTTGCATGAATAACACTTTGTATACCAGACCTAACAATACTAAAACTAAAAGAATGTTTAATATAAAACTAACAATACTGCTCTGTCCTGATAAATCTTGTAACGAAATGACTATCCATAAAATGATCATGATGGAAATGACCCCTCCGAATAGCATAGACATGCTTCTCTGGAACATATCTACTTTCGAGGTGGTCGAGTTTTTGTCCGATAGTTCTGGGAATGTGTTACTAATGAACAAAACACTAAACAATATTCCTATTAGCAAAATAATGACTATACTGCCACCAGCACGTGATTTATTATTATCCGCGAAAAAACCTCCTTCGTATGACGCTATATAACCTGCTACTATTGCCAAGAATAAGAAAAAACTGATAGTTCCCCAGAATGAAAATTTACTAAATTTCTTATAGAATGGTTCCTGGTTAGTTGTTTTGTTATTACCACTTTTGTTTCCTAATGTAAATAGTATGATTAAGTAAATAAACATAAATACAGCTAATAATAGTGTTAATAGCATCAAACTGCCAAAATATTGTACGATCACTCCACCTGGATTAACCGTGTAATAAGTTCCTATGGTACAAATAAAACAGAAAAACACAATCATCATTTTGATTCTTTCGTAGTTCAGGTCAAATTTTGCTACATATTTTGCAGATAACCCTTTGTAAAAAGAGAATATACCTAATAATATGGTGGGTATGATGAACAAATATGGATACCCGTTGAGTGTACTTGTTGGCACAGCTGAGTATAAGACAATCAGAAAAATAGTATATGCTACTATATAAAATACGTTACTTATTTGTGTAAACAGATCCTTCAATTCTTTGAAATTAGGAACTAACATAACGGATATGCCTAATATCAATAGGGTAATTAACAATACTAAGAATATTTCAGCTGTAACTTTGTTTGAGGTCTTATCCTCACCAATTTTATCTATATCTTTATTTAGATTTGTACCTGATAATACTAGTATCAGCATTATCATCAAAAAAACTATTAGGAAGACAATTGGATAAAAAAATTTAGGTTCCATTAGATTATACAAGGTTAGACTGCTAATACTACTGCTACTGCTACTACTGCTACTACTGCTACTACTACTAGATTGTCTCTGTCTACTTGGCATAGAAGCAGAACTTGTCCTTGACCGAGAAGAAGAAGAGAATGGGGTATAATTAGTTCGCATAACTTTAGGTGGTGGATTACCTACTTCGTTATTATTATTTGGCTTTCCTACACTCATATCTTAATATATTAAAATATTATTTGTAAATCATGCAAAAGTGTTTTTATTGTCCGTGAATTTACATATTTTCCTTGGCGGTTTTCAATCCGTGACAATTTCGACATAATGCAACTAAATTATCTACACTATTATCACCACCATATTCTAGACGAATACGATGATCAATCTCGTAAGTATGGTCTAGTTGTGCGTCACAGTGACTACAGGTCCAACCTTGCTGGGCAGCAACATACTTCTTTTTCGTTTCACTTACACAACGTTTGTTTCCATTTTTACCAGAGGTCTTGATTCTATTATTACTAAATTTACTGGGGTTACTATTAATACCATTAAATGTCTCCATAAAACTGCCATCATGTTCTCCTGTAAAATCAATAATAGGACTTAATGCCCCCAGAGTATTTTTATTGATAGGCATTAGTTTAACAACATTATTTGCATAGAGTAGCATATTTTTCCCTTCTTTTGGATTCCTTTTCATAGTAAGATAAATACCCACCCCTAAGCAAACATACAAAATCATTTTGTAGTATTTTTTAAAAGAGTAAAGCATTTTAGTATACTTACCATCATGATATGCATTATAGACAAAGAATGCTGTTAGTCCTAATACAAATATTTCTAATCTCATATATACTATTTACAAATAATATTATATCACGCAAATTATATCACACAAATTGTCTAATATGTGTCATACGAGAAATAGGTTTGGGATATTGATGTAATAATTCATACAAAACAATTCATACAAAACAATTCATACAAAATAAATTAATTATGTTTTCTTCGGAATTTATTTTTACATATCATGTTTCTTTTTTTACACGTTTTATTTTGTTGTTTTCTTTTGAATTGAACACCCCCAAAAATTTTGTTTTTGTGTTCGGTTATTTCCTTGGATTTTGGCGGTGTTGTGAATCTTATGGACAGCTTTCTGTTACTACCCTTACTTTTAGATTTATTTATACTTTTGGTTTTAGTTTTGGATTTACTTTTGTTTTTATTTTTTATAGTAGTACTATGTTTCTTGATATTACTATTATTACTCACAATAATTAGATTATTAAATTTATCTAAACTATCCAAAATATAATTCTCATCTAGTGGTGATGCAGAATTACTATAAGTATAATGAAATAGCTCTTTTAGTATGTTGAATGCTCTTTTGGTATTGTTGACCAGAAGATGTTTGTTTATGTTTAAACTATATAAAATAGGATAATAACTTGTTACAAAACCCCATTTATCCACGTTTTTAACAAAGACAGTATTCAAATAATCACGCATATTGGCTATAATATGCTCATCATTATTAAAGTGTATCAGTATTTCAACAATATATGACACAACAAAGGTTTTAGGGTCCTCGTTGGATATTATTTTTAATAATTGATAAACCATTTCTATGTGACCAGGGCCTCTAACATGGCTCCATTCATCTATATATTTCTTCACAAAAGTGGTTAAATTTTGCCTATTTACTATCCTTTCGGATTTATTGTAAAACTTGGTATATTTATTTATAAAAAACGTGTTGCAAATTATTATTGAATAAGGCGTGTTGTATTGAATAGGACGTCCTTTCCAAACTGCTGGTATTTCTGAGTTTTTACCAGGCACATAACTACATGACAATCCCCAATCAGTTAATCTTGTATATAATCTGTTACCTTGTTCTTGTACTAATATATTTGAATCTTTAATGTCGTTGTGGTACAAGTTCATGTTATTCATCGGTACGATTGCTTTGGTGAATAACTCGACTAGTTTTTGACTCATTTTATGTACTGCTTTAAAGCTCTGTTTACTTTCCATATACTCATCTATAGGGAGTCCTGCGTTTGGCATGTTTATAATTAGCAGGTCGTCAATTTTAGTGTTAATGTTATTTAAAGTGTACTCGTGTTTTTGTAAACTTTTACATTTTTTCGTATAATTTTTTAAATCGCTTTGTGTTAGTTTTTTGGGTTTACACAACTCGGTATTTTTCAAGACAAAATAATTACCGTAGTTTGATATTTTTTTCACCTTGTTTTCTATTGTTTTGGATAACTTATACTCGTCATTCGCGTCCTCAGTGTTCATTAATTTACTTACAGTACTTTTTTTACGGTTAGTTTCGTGCTGACATAGTAGACCAGGTGCAAAAACGCAGCCAAATCCACCAGCTGCGATGACTTCTCCACCCATTATATTATTTGTGTGGTTGTCTTCGTTATATTCATTATTGTTATATATATTCATAATTTAAAACTATATATATAGTACTTATAATTTATTTATCGTAAAAATAGTATATAATTGCGAACAAAATAAATAATACAGATAAATATATGATTTTTTGTTTTATTTTATAATAGCTCATCAGCTTAGTGTTTTTGCTTTTGTATTGTTCATAGTAATTGGTGTAGAATTCTTCGATAGATATGTGCGGTTTTTCTAGTTTTTCATTCACTTTATTATGAATAAAATGTACCCATTTAATTAACGATTCTTTGTTATCTAAATAAGGAGCAACTGGATATTTGACGATTAGTCTATTAAAGTTATTGGATATACTTTCCACTGGTATAAACAAGTAAAAATTTTGTATCATTTCATAGAACTTTTTCTTAGTTACAGCGTTGGGATTTTTGGGGTAATTCATCGAAAGGGTGTGTAAAAAAAACCAATAATGAGGACCCCAGACATCTGGGTCTAAATATTTCATATTGAATAAAATGAATATAAAAAAAACGGTCAAATAACATATAAATACTCCAAGAATGAGTAATGATAATAATAATAGAATTACTTGCAACAATTGTGGCAAGGATGGACATATGTTTTATCAGTGTAAATTGCCTGTTATAAGCTGTGGTATAATATTGTTTCGTAGAAATACAGAATCTGGAGTAGAGTATTTGATGAATAGAAGAAGAAATAGTTATGGATATGTTGATATGATAAGAGGAAAGTATAATGTTTATGATATAAATCAAATGGCAAGCTTAGTACAGCAGATGTCTGCTAGTGAAAAGGAATCGTTATTGGTAAAGACATTTGACGAACTGTGGAATGGTATGTGGGGTGGGATGTCAGCGACTATGGCGCAAAATGAGTATTTGGCAAGTTCTAAGAAATTTAATCATATTAAATCGGGTGTTACAGTTGATAATACATTATTCAAAATAGAAGATATAGTAAATAATTGTAATACAGAGTGGAATGAAACTGAATGGGAGTTTCCGAAAGGTCGGCGTAGTACAATAAAAGAAAGGGACATGGAATGCGCACTTAGAGAAGTGTGTGAGGAAACTGGTATTACGCCTGATAATATTGATATCATCGAAAATCTAATCACGTTTGAAGAAACGTTTATAGGGACGAATTATAAATGTTACAAAAACAAGTATTTTTTGGGTACATTAAAAAATCCAGATATTTCTTTGAGCAATTTTCAGCATTCAGAAGTCAGCAAACTAGAATGGAAAAGTTTAGATGAATGCTTACAGATTATACGACCTGATAATTTAGAAAAAAAAGGATTAATTGCAAATATTAATAATGTATTACAACAATTTAGATTATATTCATAATATATAGTAATATACATGTCAATAATAAATAATATTATGAATAAAACACAAGAATTGATATCAGGTAACGGTGACGACACAAATTCCTCTGATGTTGGCGATGTTGGTGAGTCGCAAAGTGAAACAACAGATACGTCGAGTCCTGATATTCAATCCACACGTGATACTGCTAAAAATTCAAAACCAAATAAACTATATGATAAATTCAAAAACTTAGATTGCAATAATAGTAATTTTTATACAAAGGAGTGTAATGCTTTTTTACTAGAAAAGGAATTAATGGAACAAGACAATCTAGCAAAGGATGAAAATGTTCGCAGTTTTCTGTATCCTAACCTTAACGACAAATCATTTAATATTAAGATTGCTTCTAAAAAAGAGTTTAATGACACCAAATACGACGGGACTATCCACGAAGATATTAAAGGATATGCAGAAAAATTGAGTAAAATGGACTTTGAATTGCAACCACACCAGCAATTCGTCAAGAATTTTTTATCATCGCAAACTCCTTACAACAGTTTATTATTATTTCATGGGTTAGGTACAGGAAAAACATGCAGTTCTATCGGTGTATGTGAAGAAATGCGTGATTACATGAAACAGTCAGGAATAACGAAAAAAATCATTATTGTTGCATCTGAAAACGTCCAAGACAACTTTCGTTCTCAGCTATTTGATGAATCAAGGATGAAATTTGTGAATGGTTTGTGGACAATAAACTCGTGCATAGGTAATAAGCTGATTAATGAGGTAAATCCCACCAACATTAAAGCTGTTTCCAAAGCTAAATTAGCTGAACAAATAAGGAAACTAATTAAATCTTATTATTTGTTTTTAGGGTATGGACAGTTTGCTAATTACATAATTAGACATATGAATGTAGAAGGTAGCGAAAAATATGATTCACAAACGATTAATAAAAGGATTATAAAAAAGCTAAGAAATGAGTTTAACGATAGATTAATAGTGATTGATGAGATTCACAATATACGTTTATCAGATGATAATGCCAATAAAAAGGTGGCTATTTATCTAGAGAGATTGGTGAAATCGGCGTTAAATATGAAGCTCGTTCTTCTATCAGCTACACCCATGTACAATACTTATAAAGAAATAATTTGGCTGTTGAACTTGATGAATATGAATGATAGACGCGGTAAAATGTATATTAAAAATGTCTTTGATAAAAACGGCAACTTTAAAAATGATGGAGAAGAGTTATTGATGCGTAAAGCCAGAGGATATGTTTCTTTTGTGAGAGGAGAGAATCCATATACGTTTCCTTATCGTGTGTATCCTAATGAATTTGCGCCAAATAATACATTTCCTCACATAAAATACCCAAATTATCAAATGAATTTGAGAAAAATACCAGACGATAGTGTAGACCGTATATTATATTTGTATTTGAACACAATAGAAAAGTGTGATGGTTGTGGTGAATGTCAGTATTGTTTGTACAGATATGTTGTAAATTACATGAGAAACAAAGAAAACAGAATAGTAACTAATAAGGGCGATATTATAAATATGCCGTCGTTTGATAATATGACAAAATTTGGATATACCACGTTACAGAATCCTTTGAGGGCGTTAATTATTGCGTACCCCTATGATGGTATGAATGATGCTATTACTAACATAGGAGCTGAAAAATATAGCAATAAATTATCAGCAGATAGTGTTAGTAGTGGTTTAAAAGAAGCAGATGATGATAAAGTAGAAGAATTAGAAGTAGTTGAAGATACTCAGGTGACGTTGTCTAGAAATAAGAAGTCATCGAAACTAACCCAACCCTTAGAACTAGAAGAGAAATCACAAGAAAACCCAGAAACAAAATTGAAAATTTATAAAAGATGCCCTAAGGGTTATAGAAAGGAGCCAAAAACTGGCGAGTGTAAAGATAAAGATGGTAACATTATAGGTATTGTAATTAAACCAACGGCTTTGAAGAAAACCCCATCTCTTCAACAAAATAAAAATAGTAGCATCAAGAAACCAGAAGAAGAGGAACAAAAAGAGGAATCTGATCATGAAGAAGATGAACAAAAAGAGGAATCTGAGCATGAAGAAGAGGAACAAAAAGAGGAATCTGATCATGAAGAAGAGGAACAAAAAGAGGAATCTGATCATGATGAAGAGGAACAAAAAGAGACAATAGAAACGACTGATGATGAAAGTGAATTTCCGTCTGATACTGCAAAAGAGTCAGAGAAGGGCGATACGTTAGAAAAAGATGACACGTCAGAGAAGGTTGTAGATGAAACTGGAAATCAAAGCGAAGATGGTGACGAGGATGAAAGTGAATACCCAACTGACACAATAACTAAAAATGGCGATAGTGAAATAAGTTCATCAGAAGGTGATAAACAGAAAGGTGGGTTTGATTTGAACCCTAATGAATTAACAGGAAAAGCAGGTCTTGAACGTATGATGAGTTTTACAGATACTCAATACAAAAAAGACGATTTTGAATACAGACCACACATAGAAGAAAAATATGGTCGCATCTTTTCCTACGATAAAATAGGTAAATATAGTGTAAAAATAAAAACACTATTAGATTGTATTTATAAAACGAATAGTAAAGATGTATCAGATGGTGTTATACTAGTTTATTCACAATATTTGGATGCAGGTCTTATACCAGTAGCACTAGCTCTAGAAGAATTAGGATTTGTTAGATATGGTAAGAACATAAAAACATTATTTAAAACAAAACCTCAAAAAACAGTAGATGCAAGAACACTAAACCCGCCAAGTGATAGTAAATCATTTATGCCAGCAAGGTATTCTATGATTACTGGTGATAAGAGAATCTCCCCTGATAATGATTATGAAGTAAAAGGTCTAACTGACCCTAACAACACTAATGGCGAGAAGGTAAAGTTTGTTTTGATTTCAAAAGCAGGTGCAGAAGGTATCGATTTCAAATATATTCGTCAGGTTCATATTTTGGACCCTTGGTATAATACAAATCGTATGGAGCAAATTATAGGAAGAGGTGTTCGTAATAATAGTCACAAAGCTCTAGATTTTGAAAAACGCAACGTACAAATATTTATGCATGGTACTATTTTGGGCGATAATAAGGAAGAAACCGCTGATTTATATGTCTACAGGTTTGCTGAACTGAAAGCAATACAGATTGGTAAAATAACACGTTTATTGAAAGAAACTGCCGTAGATTGTATTCTCAACCATGAGCAAACTAATTTTACGAATGAACAAATGTCAAAGATATTAAAAAAACCAATAACCCAACAGTTATCAGACGGAAAGGTTCTGAAAAAATTCAAGGTAGGTGATATGCCCTTTTCACCAGCGTGCGATTACATGAAAAACTGCGATTATTTATGTAGACCAAATGATGTTGGTGAGGAAGTGAATCAGGATACATATAACGAGAAGTTTATATTTATGAACAACGAGAAGATAAAACAAAAAATCAGGATGCTCATGAAGATGAACTTTTTCTATACGAAGGATGTATTAATATCAATGATTAGAAATGAAAAGAAATACCCTCTGGTACAGATATATGCCTCTTTAACCCAAATGATAGATGATGAAAAGGAGATAATCACTGATAAATATTCGCGAAGTGGTAGATTGGTAAATGTGGGGGACTATTATTTGTTTCAGCCGTTAGAGTTGAATGATACAAATGTATCTATTTTTGAGAGGTCGAGACCTATTGACTATAAAAGTGATAGTATTGTGTTTGAAATAAACAAAAAAATATTAAAAAATCCGAGTGTGCCATTTTCACAACAATTATATGAGGAAATAGGATTAGATGAAGACAAACCCAAATTACTAGGTAGTAATGACGTAATAAAGAAGATGAGTAAAAAGTACGAATTAACCCAGCAATACATAGTGGTAACAAAGAATGATGATATTGATACAGAGCGTGTTTCTAGAGGTGATAATGACTGGTATAAGCATGCTGGTATTGTTATTAGAAAATTATCTCTGGAATACCCAGACGCAAAAGACCGCATGAATTATTATTTGGTATCGCATATTATAGAAGAATTATTTTATAGTGATAAATTGAAATTAATGAAATATATTTATTCATTAGATGATGATAAGCTGATGAATGGTTCTTTTGAATGGTATGTAAAGGAGTATTTCAAGAAAAATACTATAAAAACTGACAAACATAAGTTTCTTATTTTATATGACCTAGAAAAAATGAAGATGTTTATTTTGGATAATAATAAATGGTCAGAAGCAACACCGGAGGACCAACGCGAGATTAGGTTAGAAACAGATGAACTCACTTTTCAATCAGACAAATATAACAAGATTGTTGGTTTCTTAGGGTACAAAAGAAAAAACGTGGCGTTGGTATTTAAAGTAAAGGACATTACATCGAAACGCGATACTGGTGCAGTATGTGAAGAAGCGGGTAAAGAGAAATCTATGGATAAGCTAAACTTGATTTTGAATGAAAAGAAATATACGAAAGAAAATACGAAGATGGTAAAAGATAAGAAGGGAAAAATAATCAAGGATGCGGTAAGTCATACAGAAATATGTGTAATACAAGAAATTATTATGCGTTATTTTGATGATACAGAAAAAAATAATAAACGATGGTTTTTAACGCCTGATATGGCATTATATTACAATTTGTATAAAATACTGAATTAGTTAACAAAATAATGGATAATATCCATGACTGAATTAGTATAGAATACTTAGACCAATATAATAATTAGATTAAATAATAAAAATGAATGTGTATATAAAAATAACTATTTTAATATAATATAAGAAATATGGAATCTAAACAACAATTTGCAACAATTAGTAAAAAAAGAAAAGAACATAAGATTGCTTCGTTATACATTCGAAGTGTTATTACAAAAAAAATAACAATACAGTTTCATAATGTAGGCAGTAATCTATCAGAAACTCTTGAAGAAATAATAAAAAGTAGTATTGAGGGGAAATGTATAGTCGAGGGTTATGTAAAACCAGATTCAACAAGAATAATAACTTATTCAGCAGGCATGTTATTATCTAACGATGTCCAATTTGATGTTGTTTTTGAGTGTCATATATGTTATCCAGTTGAAGGAATGTTATTGAATTGTACTGTTAAGAATGTTAACAAAGCAGGTATAAAAGCAGAAAGTACTGACAATACGCCATCGCCAGTCGTAGTATTCATAGCGCGTGACCATAGCTATAGTAATAGTTTATTAGCTGATCTGAAAGAAGGTGACAAATTTGTTGCACGTGTAATAGGTCAGAGATTTGAGCTGAACGACCCTAATATTTCAATAATAGCTGACATAGTAAATCAACATAACAAAGAAAAACAAGAAAAACAAGTAAAACTAATAATTAAAGATTAAATAACGCTAGAGTGTATTATGTGTATTATGTGTATTATGTGTATTATGTGTATAACCTTTTTTATTCTTGTTAATAATTGTGGTAATAATAATTATTAACAAAAAGTATATAGGAACAAATAAACAGATTAATTAAAGTATTATGGAAGAAACCATTATTGAAAAAGAATGTATAAATGAGCATGAAGAAATTATTGAGCATGGGTCATCATTTAATATGTTTCAAATAAATAATATTAGAAAAACAATTGAATGTATGAATAAATTCAATCAAATAGAAGTATTAAGGATATTGAAGAACAGCAACGTGACTTTGAATGAAAATAATTATGGTGTTTTTATCAACCTTACCAACTTAGATTATTACGCACTTAAAAAACTTGATAATTATATAGAATATGTAAAGGTTCAAGAGAATAATTTGAATAATATTGAGAAGCAGAAGGAGAATTACATTAATACATACTTTTAAATAATATTAAAGACATCTCGATAAATCATAATAACATAATAATCAATATGACAGAAATTACAAACAGCAATATTATTAACACTATGAATATTAATAACCTAGGTAATCAGAATGGAGTTGTAGGTCTATGTCTAGATATAGAGGATGACGGAAAAGACGAAACATATATTGTTGAGGAATTAAAAAAATATATGTTTAATAACGCTAATTTGGATGATATAAATAAGCAAAAAGAAAAATACAAGAATAATAAAAAGAGCCGTGATTTGAGGTCTTTGCCAAATATACAACTAAAACAAAAAGAGATATCATGTAGCACTATTCCTTCGGTAACAGAAGACACGCTGTTCTGGTGTTTCTATATTATATCCCAGGGGTTTTCAAATTATGAAATGTTAATACACAAGAACATAGTAGGAGAAAAAAAATTCAAAATAGAACATATTGAAGAACTGAGAAAACACAAAGATGTTTTGAAACCATACAGGTTTACCCCTTTTTCAAATTTGGAAGATAAACTAGCTAACCACAAAAAGATTGATATTAGTACTTTTTTATCGTTGTGTGTTTTAAAAAATATTAATGTTCTGATTATCAAGAAAAAAATATATTTCGAATTGCGTATGAATGATACAGATGAGATTTTTATTATAAGGGAGAGTAACGGTAAGTATGGATATGAGAATAGTAATAAATTATATACAAGCGAAATAAAAGAAGATTATATTGGTGTAAATAACATAGACAAACCTTTGAACTCTATGAGTTATTATAAGGCGGACGAATTGGTGGAAATGTGTAATAAATTTGGTATAGAAACTATTAGCAGTAAATCAAATAAGAAAAAGACAAAAAAGGAAATGTATGATAGTTTATTTTCGGTTATTTAAAAAATAAAATGAAAATAATATTTAGAAATATAAGATATACATATATATTATATTTACTATGTCTAATGTTACTAAATTTATAAAAGATGCTACTATTTCAGAATCAAGTATATTATTGCCGATAGTTATGATTGATGGTTATGCCAATTTAGATTACAAGAAAAAGAATACAGTCAACAAATTGTCTAACCGAAAGCATGCTGAAGAGGCAATTCAAATATTAAATGATAAAAATATAGACGATAAAAACAAACACGAATTAATAGAAAACATAAATAACAAAGAATTGGATGAAATATACGATGATCTAAGTGATAAAAGTAAAAAGGTGTATAATAATGTTCCTATACGTGATAAGTATGCTTTATTAAAAGATAAGCAACAAAAAATGGAAAAGAAAAACAAAAGTAAAGAGGCTGAAATGGAAAAGCAGAAGGAAAAGGAAAAGACAAAGGCAAAGACAACTGTTGCTAAAGAGACAGTAACCATACAACCAAAAATTGGTGTGGAACTGGGTGACGATGCCAAATCAAAGACAACAAAACCAAAGAGTAGGTTAGTTGGCGTAGATTCCGCTCATGAAGCTGTTGCTGCTGAAGATGCTGACGCTAATGCTAATAAAATTGTAAAGGATACTATACTTGAAGATACCGATATAAAAAACGTTAATGTACAAGATTTGTTTGACGATGAACATAGAGATGATGATGATGATGATGCTGTTGCGGATGCTAAGGATAAGGATTCCAGAAAGGATTCCAGCAAGGACTCTAGTAAGGACTCTAGTAAGGACACGAATGACGCCAACATAAAACGTATGGTAAAAACATTCTGGGACGCTAGTCCATATACTTTTAAACGTAATGAAAACTTGGAGTTGGAAGTAAGATTCGGCACACGAAAGGTGAAACCAATCACAATAACTGATTATGATAATGTTATTCGAAAACTTAAATCGTTGGGTTTTGCAGCTATTGACGTAAATGGGCTATATAGTTTGCGTGTTAATTGCGAATATTTAGACAGTTACACAGGTAAAACTAAGATATCGAACATAAGAACCGAGATAAATGGTTTAGATAATATTCAACAATATTGTAAAACCAACGATATCAAGCAATTATATCATGATTCTCCTACTAGTATAAATTTTGTCAAGAAAAGAGGTATGGAAAAGCCAGTAAATGTAGATGATTTCAATTTTAGAGTAGCATACTCTAATGAAGAAATAGTGGGACCAGGGTTGAAAAACTTTATAATCAGTAACTGGAAGAAATCTAAAAAGACATTTCGTTTCATGAACCGTGTAACATTCAGTCATGATAATTATCCTTTTAACATCGACTTAAGCATAACAAAATATTCCACAAAACAACTAGATAGGTGGGGTAAACACAACATGATACGTGTTTATAGTGTAGGTGATTCTAACGTATTTACAAACCCACCAGATTATGAAATTGAGATTGAAGTCAACAACAAAACTATAGGTCCAGGTACACGTGTGAATGATGCACCAGTATTGTTGTCATCTTTGAAAAAGGTAATAAAGTATGTGCTGTGTGGTTTGCAAACTACTAGTTATCCTGTGTCATACGTTGAGATGAAAACAGTTCTGGGTGATTACATGAAATTGATATGGGGTGACGACTACAACACTAAGAAACGTGTTACAAATAAGAATTTTATTGGTCCCAGTTCTAGGACATTACAGTTGGAGAATATTTGTAATGATGACGCGAATAGTTTAGAACCAAATATTCGCAAATCATTTGTGGTTACAGATAAAGCAGATGGTACACGTAATTTGTTGTTTATAACTGAAAATGGTAGGATATTTTTGATAGACATGAATATGAATGTCATATTTACTGGTGCTAAGACAAAGAACAAAGAGGTATTTAACAGTATTCTAGATGGTGAGGTTATAAGAACAAATAAGAATGGTGATTACATAAATTTATATGCTGCTTTTGATATTTATTACTATAACAAAAAAGATGTTCGTGCAAATAGTTTTGTGTTACCCGAAGAAGAGAAGGACATATACAAATCCAGATATCAAACTATGAAGACAGTAATTAAGAATCTAGATGCAATATCTGTAATAGATAATGGAGACAAAAAAATTTTGGCGCCTCCGATAAGAATCTCTCATAAAGATTTTTATCCTTATTCAGCGAAAGAATCTATATTTGATGGTTGTAATCAAATATTAACAAAGATTGAGGAGAACAGATTTGAATATGAAACAGATGGTCTGATAATATCTCATGCGTATTTTGGTGTTGGATCGGACAAGATTAATGCAGCAGGAAGCAAGTATAAAAAGCTATGGGAATACTCATTCAAATGGAAACCGTCAAACATGAATACTATTGACTTTTTGGTCACTACTATAAAAGCTGCTAATGGTGATGATGTTGTAAAACCGATATTCGAAGACGGAATCAATAATGAGTCATCATCACAGCTGAGCGAGTATAAGACAATAGAACTACGATGTGGGTTTAATGAGTATCGAGATGGATATATTAATCCTTGTCAAACCATAATCGATGACAAATTACCAGAATATACGTCCGACGAATCATACAAGTACGATATTTACCCGATGAGGTTTTATCCTAGTACTCCTTACGATGTGGATGCAGGTATTACTAAAATTATGCTGAATAATAATGATATCGGTAAAAAGGAGATGATGACGGAAGAATTTGAGGTGTTTACTGATGATACCATAGTAGAGTTTAGTTATGATTTTGACCGCACAGACGGATGGAGATGGGTACCTTTAAGGGTTAGACATGATAAAACTACGGAGTATAGACAGGGCAATAAACAGTTTGGTAATGCTTACGCAACATGTAATAATAACTGGAAATCGATTCATTACCCAGTAACGGAAGATATGATACGAACTGGCAAGAATATTCCAGATATGTTGTTGAACGAAGATATATATTATAATACACCATCAGGCAATATAAGCACTAAAGCTTTGAAGCATTTTCATAATACTTATGTAAAGAAAACGTTGATAAAGAACGTGTCCAAACCTGGTAATATATTGATTGATTATGCTTGTGGAAAAGCAGGTGACCTGAATAAGTGGATTGATTCGAAACTATCATTTGTGTTTGGTATTGACATTTCGAAAGACAACCTGGAAAACAGGATTGACGGCGCGTGTGCTAGGTATTTGAATTCGAAAAAACAGCATAAAAATATACCCGATGTGTTGTTTGTGAATGGTAATACGGCTTATAATATTAAAAATGGCGGAGCGATGTTGAATGACAAGGCGGTTCAAATAACCAAGGCGGTATTTGGTGAAGGAAGTAACGACAGTAAAACACTAGGTAAAGGTGTTAGTAAAAACTACGGCAAGGGTCAGAAAGGGTTTGACGTTGCATCATGTCAGTTTGCCATTCATTACTTCTTTGAAAGCCCGACTACTTTACAAGGATTCATGAGAAATGTAGCTGAAACTACTAAATTGAATGGATATTTTATAGGTACTGCTTATGATGGTGGTGAGGTGTTCAATATATTGAAAAAGACAGGTAAAGGTGATAGTGTGAAGCTTTTGGACAACGGCAGAAAAATTTGGGAAATTATTAAGAATTATGGTTCCGAAGTATTTCCTGATGATTCGAGTAGTATTGGATACAAAATATCGGTATTTCAGGAATCCATCAATCAACACATAGTGGAATATTTGGTGAACTTTAATTATTTGTGTCGGGTGTTTGAGAGTTATGGGTTTGTTATAATTACGAATGAAGAAGCTGAAGGTATGGGTTTACCTAGTGGTTCAGGATTATTTTCAAAATTGTATGATAGGATGTTAGAAGAGATATCTCGTAATAAATACAAGCAAAATGAATTTGGTAAATCGACCTTGATGACCAGTTCTGATAAAAAGATATCATTTCTGAATAGGTATTTCGTTTTTAAGAAGGTGAGAGAAGTAAATACTGAGAAGGTACAACTTGAGATGAGTGAATATAATGAGTTTGATATAGAACAAGATAAACAAGATACTAAAACAGCTGTTAAAGTTGCGAAAAAGGTGGAAAAAACTAGTAAACCAAAAAAGGCAAAACGATTGACAAAAAAGTTGCTACTAGTTCCAACAGCAGAAGAAGGGGAAAAAGACAACGAAACAAAGAAGGACGAAACAAAGAAGGACGAAACCCAAGAAGATGTAGAAGAAAAAGAACCCGAAAAAATAACTACAACCAAGAAGAAGACGACCGCCACAACAAAGAAAACTGCAACTAAAAAGAAAACGGACACCGCAAATGCAACAAATGCAACAAATGCAACAAATGCAACAAATGCAACAAATGCAACAAATGCAACAAATGCAACAAATGCAACAAACAAGAAAACAAAAAAATCAAGTAAAGAAAATACCGCTAAGAGTAAGAATACAAAAAAACTAAAAATAATAGATGAGTAACTAGATAAATAATACACAAATAATACACAAATAATACACAAACAACATGAAGATAAATAGAATTTTATTATTCCAACTTAAACGTTAATTTCGTATAATGTATAATAATCTTAATGAGTTATAATATATTACCAAAAAACAATAACATTATTGTATTAGAACCTGTTATTAGTAACAGTAAACATGAAATATATAATTCAATTAGTTTTTTTAATATGTATAAAAAGAAAATACACGATAAGAAAATGGCTATCGATATTAACAATATTACTAATGAAATAGAAAATAGAGTAGATGATATTAACACGCCAAATTTTTTGCTATATAATAAAAATTCGAATGACAATAGCTTATACGATGATAACGATATATCAAATGTACAACCTTCAGATACTGGTGTTTTTTTTGATTTAGTAGAGATTGTATACAATATGAATTTACAGGATACAATTAAACAAACACATACCCGTTTATTCATTACTAAATTAAAAATAGACATGGATAACTTTGTAAATTTTTATAATTTAAATCAAACAGATAGTAATAGCGATAAAATAAACAATAATTTTTATTTTTTTAATTTGAAAAACGTAAAATTAGAAAGTAACACAAAGGTTGATTTTTGTTTGATTGAGTTAACAAAAGTCTGTGATATCCAGAAAACCAAAAGTTATATTGACGAATTGTTACGATGCCTATGTATTATCAAAACGTACTTGAGTATAGGCGGATTATTCATAATAAAAATGGAACATATATTCTATAAACCTGTAGTAGAGTTTATATTCATTTTGTCGTGTATTTTTGATAAAATATACGTAATCAAACCAACAACTTCATCTCCTACGATTTTTGATAAGTACATAGTTTGCAAAGGATATTGTGACAACTGTTTTTTTAATAAGGACACTATATACAGAAATCTGCAACTATTAGATAAAGAAAATGACTGTAAAATTATGTCGTTTATTAAACAAGATATACCATCGTATTTTATTAATAAGATAACAGAAATAGATGTCATGTTAGGTCAATATCAGTTAGATAGTATTCAAGATACGATTAATATTATTAACAACAACGCAATACACGAAAAAATTATGGTTACAAAGAAAAACAATATACAGAAATCTGTCATCTGGTGTAATAAACATAGGGTTAATTTGAATAATTTATTATAATATTATTGGTTGGGAAATATTGGTTGGTTGGAAATAAAAATATATTATTGTTTGAAAAATAATAATATATAGTGATAGAAATTTCTTTATTTTTGAGGAGTTAAATCTTTCAACTGGCTTCTAGTTGAATTAAAAAATGTATCACCACCAATAGATTTATGCATGTTAGGGTCGAAATTACAGAATTTGTCTTCGCGGAACAAGTCTCTATGCTTCTGTGGGTCGCCAGTATTTTTTGGCTGATATACGTCAGAATATAAGTCACTAGTCGAGTTAGGCACATAGACAGATTGACTACATTTTTGTAGAGCATATACTTGGTTTCGTAATATTGATTCGGTATTAACATTAGTTGCAAAACCAGACCAAGGTGCATTCCTATTTCCAGGATTGAAGGTGTTGTTTATGTTGTAATTACCATATTCATTTAGTTTTACACATGTTTGCTTTCTAGGGTCAACGATTGGGAAATAAGAGTATTTTGTCATCACAGGTCTTACACTTAAGTATGGCTGTATATTTCCAGCAGGCACATTTCTGTCGTATATTCTTTTGTTATCTAGCTCTTTTATTTGACTTACACAGCTTGGTGTATTATTAATATTATCAGGTTTTTTTATCTCTTTTTTACAGGTGATCATACTATTATATATATAATATTATTTTATTTATTATTATTATTTGGTTTATTATTATTTGGTTTATTATTATTTGGTTTATTATTATTTGGTTTATTATTATTTGGTTTATTATATTGGTAAAACACATACTAACTATTAGAATCCTAAATACATAAACTAATAGGTATAAAGATTAGATACTGTATTATTATTATTACATGTGTGGTATTTTTGCTATATTAAACAACCAATCAGGAAAGATTTGCGATGATATGATAAAAACATCATTTAATAAAAGTGTTAACCGAGGACGAGAAGGAAGTCATACTCTTAATGTGTCGTCTGGGTTCTTTGGATTTCATAGATTGGCTATTAATGGTTTAGATGATTACTCCTCTCAACCTATGCAACTTAACGATATTGACTTGATTTGTAATGGAGAAATTTTTAATTATAAACAGTTATTTGCAGAAAATAGTTTTGAGCCATACACAAATTCAGATTGTGAAATTATTATACATATGTATTTAAAATACGGTATTGACGAAACGTTGAATAAAATAGACGGAGAGTTTGCGTTTGTGTTATTGGATAGAAGAGATAAAGATAAAGAAATTATGTATGTTGCTCGCGATCCATTTGGGATTAGACCATTATTTCGTGTATATAACAAGTTAAATCATATTGGTAGTATGCATGGGTTTTCATCAGAAATAAAATCTTTGATAGATATTTATGATAAGTTGAAAAAGGACGAACACGATCACGAATATATAGTAGAACAATTCCACCCAGGGAGTGTCACTAAAATGGTATTGGATGATAATGCCAAAACTTGGGAGATTGTGAATTCCACAAAATATTGGATGTTGCCATTACCCCGTAGTACGACAGAAGAAACCATCACTAGTATTCGTGGTAATATAGCTGAAAAATTAATGGATTCAGTAATTAAGAGAATAGTTACAACGGATAGACCTGTGGCTTGCCTGCTTTCTGGTGGATTAGATAGTAGTTTAGTAACCGCTTTAGTAAATAACTACTATAAATCAATACATAATGTAAAAATTAACACTTAATAGTATTGGTCTTGAAGGTGCGCCAGACTTGGTATGTGCAAAGAAAGTAGCCGATTATTTAGATACAGAGCATACATCAGTAATTATTACGGAAGACGATGTATTTAATAATATAGGGTGTGTTATAAAAGCCATAGAAAGTTATGATACGACTACTGTCAGAGCAAGTATAGGTAACTATTTAGTGGCTAAATACATTTCAGAAAATAGTGACCAAAAGGTTATCTTGAATGGCGATGGCTCGGATGAACTGTTTGGTGGCTATATTTACATGAATAAATGTCCTCAGGGTGACGAATATGAGAGAGAGATTAGAAGGTTACTGAACAATATATCTTTCTTTGATGTCTTGCGTTCGGATAAATCGATTTCTTCGCACAATTTAGAAACCAGAACACCCTTTTTAGATAAGGATTTTGTGGATTATTATTTGTCTTTACCAGTCGATGTTCGATTCCGTTTACCGAAAAACATAAGAAATAGTTTCCCTGATGATATTCAAAAACACGAACGAACTGAAAAAGAATTATTGAGGGCTAGTTTTACAAGTGATATATTTAAGAATTATAAAGGTGGTGCTTTGTTGCCAGATGATATCCTGTGGCGAAGAAAAGAGGCGTTTAGTGACGGTGTTAGTAAAACAACAAAATCACTGTTTACTATTCTACAAGAGAGAATTGTTGAATACTACAAGTCGAAAGACATCATTATTGATAGCGGTATAGAAGCAGAAAAAAGATATTACAAGGAATTATTTGATACCTATTACCCTAATTGCGAAAATGTAATACCTTATTATTGGATGCCAAAATATACAGACACGAATGACCCAAGCGCTAGAACAATAGAATAATAGAATTAATAAAAACAATACAATTAATATATTACAAACTATAATACAATAATTTGTAATTTATTCCTTGCTATTTATTCTTTGCTATTTATATGGGAATATATAGATGGATTGCATGGATGCGTTGGATTAATAGTATGAAGATACAAGAAAACATTTACGATTCATTAATTATGGCTTCTTATGTATTAATTCTTTTATCAAACTTGGGAGTATCTGCATATGCTCCTATATATTTAAAAAATTTAAATTACATATACACGCTCTATATATCTGGAGTACTATTATGGAGATTTAATCCGTTACGAAAAGATGTTCAATTCACAAATCTAGATAAAAAGATTTCATTTTCCGCTGGATTTTTTATATTATTTACAAATGTGATTGGCGGATATGTAAGCTACTACAGCGAATATTTTAACAAGATATTACATCATAACAGCAACACAGACCATCTATTTACTATGTAAAAAACTAATAATGTGTTCATATAATTCTACGCTAATTTGTTTCTCTAAGGAGGTTTCCTCATTTGTTTTTTTTCTATCACTATTCAAATAATTAAAAACCCTTTTTGAAAATACGTTTTTATAATAGGTTTTTATTTCCTTTATAAAAATGGTCTTATAACTTATACATTTTCCTAGTGTGGTTGACATAAGTGTACGATGTATTAGTTCATTAATCGATATGTAACATATATAATGATTCAAATGGATATAATGTATATTAGGTTTAATCATGTAAGGATGAAAATTATTGTCAATAAAACAAAAATCGTTATTTGTCTCGATTTTAGATTGTTTTGAAAAATCTTCGATACTTTTATTGTGCACAAGTTTATGTTTTTTAGGGGTGCCGTTAAATACTACTTCGTGGAAAATGTTATATCTAGTTTTGTTATTTAAATAATTCTTAATGTTATTGGCCCATGAATTATGTAACCTGTTACTGGTATACATGTATATATAAAAAGATGAACCATTAGTAATTCTTTCTTGGGCAAGATTGTGTAGTATATTCAATATTCCAGGTCTAAGCAACTCGGGAAATATGTCAATCAAATATCCTATTACATCTGCATCCTTGTATTCTGCATTACTGTAAACTGAAAAGTAATATTTTATTGCACAGAAAAATGTATAAATTTCCCCGAAGAATCCTATGGTTTCATCTAAATCAAAAATGATAATTTTCATTATGTAATACGCATATATTTTTTTATTGACTATATAAAAACGTGACGATACTGTATTATGATTTTGTGTCATGATGTAAGTGTCATATTTTGTTTACTTGGACAAATGATCCATAGCGTATAATATAACATGTTCCTGAGAAGTAATTTTTTGAAATATCAAATTATCGTCTAAATCTATTTGAAAATACCTGGCTGGAAACCCATAATTTTTACAAACTAACGCTATACCGTCGTCGGTTATCTTCGTCTCGCAAAAAATAGCCCCCTTTGTAAGTTTGATATCTTCATCGTTAATGTTGGAAACATATATCCATCTTATATAAGTACCATATTTGAGTGTGTCGACCTCATCTACATATTTGTATCTTTTTAGTTTATTCAGCATATCTGTTTGATTTTCTTTTGAAATAGGTAATTCACCTAATATTTGCTTGTTTAGGTCTTGTATTTTATTAGTTGTAAAATTTAAAATATCTTCATTTGATTCATTATCTAATGCCTGAAGTAACTTATCAGTATCCATTATCTTAATGTAACTATATATACTTATATTTATATAGTTACATAACTAATTGTAATATCAATTTAACATGATCAATTATCATGAGTTAAATTACCATGACGAACCAAACCCTCCACCAAGTACACCGTTAGCGGCTACCGGCTCCTGAAATCCTTCGCTAGCTTCGGTGTTTGCACCTGGTGTAGCCGCACCCACCAAAGGTGTAGGATTTTGTTGGTACATGTTGTTGTAGTTTGGTATTTGTTGTTGTCCTACACTACTAGTTGGTGCGGTTGGCAAACTTCCTATTGCTGTACCATCATTATATTGATTACTCACCGCGGTTGTGGCTACTGCTGTCTTAGTTGCTTGTTTAGCGGCTACTGCTTTCTTTTTAGCGGCCGCGACCTTAGCTTTTTTAGGGTCTTCACTTTTGCCATCCCATAAATCTACTAAACGTTCTATTAATAGATTCGCCTTTTCACCTATTCTAGTTTGTAAACTTAGAATAATCATCATAGTTACTAAAACTATTGATACGATATTGATTTCTGGATATTCAACACCACTGTATGTTGGAATGAATGTTATTATGCGGTTAATCACAAGTAAACCTATAAAAATAATGATTGTCTGTATAATTAATTCAGCAGTTATTTCTAAAGAACTTTTGTCTTCATCTGCCTCGGGTATAACCTTTGAAATGCCTTTATTCAATAGAAGAATTGGTATAATTGCTAATAATGCATATTGAATTAAATTTAATACTTCGTTTTTTGAATCATCGTCAAAATTAAAAACATGTTTTAAAAAACTTTTTTTAGAATCATCACTATCCATATGTTTTATAAGAAGAAAAATAAATTCGTAAAACATTAATTAATTTATATTTTTATTCGTAATAAATTTAGAAACAATTTAGTCAATTAGAGTATAAATATGAGTAGTTCTAGATCGATTGCTGCTGCACGCAACCGTCGCGCGGGTGATTCTGGCTTACAAGCCCGTATGCCTGTTAAACAACCCGTTAAATCTATTCAAAACCCCAACGTATATGCTAATCATAATAATGGTCACCATAAAATGGCTAACATGTCTAATACTATGAACAGTAATAATAATGGATTACCATTCTCTAAATTGACTGTATCTGATGCTGTAGGATTAATTACACTACGTTTAGGAAAAGTTGAACAAAATTTAATTGATATCCAGAATGGAGACGGTAACACAACCTTCACTAGTGACGACAGTACTAAAACTCTAGATAATAGTGTCATTACCACCATAGTAAATAGATTAGACGCGCTAGAAAAGAAGGACATCCATACACAAAGCGTAATCAAGAACATTCACGATGACATAACATCTATTAAGAAGAGCTTAGATAAGGTATCAGAAATGAATAGTAAGTTAGAGCATAATATGTCAGTTAAATTTGATGAAATTGACATGGGGTTTGTAGAAATAGAAAAGTCGATTGATGAAATCATGTCAAATGATAATGCAAATAAAACGGTGGAAGATGACAGCAAACAAGATGATATTGTAGAGGTATCTGAAGAGAATGTTAAGGTTGAAGTTACAGAGGTATACGAAGACAGTAATGAAGAAGTTCCTGATAAAGAATTCTCGATGGATGTAAAGAATGAGGATACGGTTGATAGTATTAAAGATGAAGTTAGTAAAACGGTTAATGAAAAAAAAGGTGGTAAAAAGAAGAACAAAAACAATTCTGTGAACTTGGAGATGTAATTTTGTGATTAATACAATACAATTTATTTCGTCTAGTTAAGGAAATATATATATATATATATGACATAGTAAAAGGTATACTCGTTGTAGTTTAAAAAATAAATTATTATTTTTATTTATTACTAGATTAATGAAAATAATATTTGCCTTTTTGATCTTTTGTATAGTATTGTTTATTTATTTACATGTACAATTTCATTTGAAAACAAGTAACGATTTAGAAATATATGAAGTTGAAGATGCATCTAAAGATAAATTGGAGAATGTATGCAATCTTAGACAACCTACAATCATTAATTACTCGAATGAAAAAATAATGAATACATGTAATACGAAGTATATAACAGATAATTATTACGCATTTGACATTAAAATCAGAAACAATAATGACAGCGCAGAAAATAGCGATTTATATGTACCTCTGGTGTTGCATAGCTCTTTAAAATTATTTAATGAGGACAAGCAATCAAATTATTACTCTGACAATAATGGTGACTTTTTAGAAGAAACTGGATTAAAAAAACATTTTGTTTATAATGATTCGTATTTAAGACCTTATATGGTATCTAACTGTAACTACGATATACTAATGGGGTCTCTAGGTAGTGCTACCCCTTTCAAATATACAATCAACTACCGTAATTATTTTATGGTAACACAGGGAAGCATCAAAATAAAATTAGCTACACCGCAAAGTATAAAGTATTTATATCCAGAATATGATTACGACAATTTTGAGTTTCGTTCAACGGTTAATATATGGGCGCCTCAGAATAAGTTTTTAGCAGATTACGATAAAATTAAATTTTTAGAAGTAGTACTTAGACCAGGTCAGACGTTTTATTTACCTGCATACTGGTGGTATAGCATAAAATTATTAGAGACGGGAACATGTGTTGCTATCATGAATTACAGGACGTATATGAATAATGTAGCTGTTTCGCCGTATTACGCTTTACATGGGCTGCAGCTATTGAATGTTAAAAGAAATTCTGTAAAAATAAGCGATGCACCCACATCCACATCCACCCCCACGGTTAATGATGAGATGTTGCATGAGTCAATTGTACAACAAAATACAGAACAAAACATACCCCAAAATACAGAACAACCCACACAACATAATACAGAATACCCCCCACAACAGAATACAGAACCAGGTACTACACAAATAAACACTTTACCTACTGCAAATGCAACACCAAATGCAAACACAACTCCAAATGCAAATGCAACACCAAATGTAACACTATCGCAAAGCGTAGATATAGTACCATATGTCCCGACACAAGGTGTAGCATCAACTGCGATATAATAAAAAATATACTACTATCTACTATTACTACGGTTATATCATAGAAATTTTCGTCGGACCGTATGAAAATTGAATTATTAAGAGATACAATCTATTTTTTTATCAATTAATTATATAATGCTTCATAGATTGTTTACTAAGAACAAAAATCTTATGATAAATAACAAGTCCCGCGTTAAACGTAACATGTCTAGAAAAGGTAAAAAGGGCAGTAAAAAGGCATCTAATAAAGGTACCAAAAAGGGTAAAAATAGGAAAATGAAATCCAGCGCAAATAAAACTGCTAAAAGATGTAATAACAAATACTATAAAAAAAAGAGAGGTGGATGAGGCGGTACCCCCCCTATGTTTCCATCTCAACAAAACTAACCAAAAAAGAAAATATCCATAGTATTTTCTTGGATGATGAGCCATATATTTTTTAATTTTTAAAAGTTAAAGTTAATACGTTATAAGGTTTTGATAAAGAAGATACTTTTTCTGTTTTGTATTATTTGTGCTACTTGATTTATTTGATTTATTTGATTTATTTATATTTTTTATTTTCTTACAAAATTAACTATTATTTGTTGAATTAATAGTTAATTAAAAGTTAACAATCACCATTATATCTCTTTGTTTATTCAACTTATCCGTTAACATATCACATGCATCATAATTTGTAGCTTTTATATCCAATATATCTTGACGGCACATAGGACATTTAACATGATGTGTATCATTTTTACTTCTGTCTGAATGCTCGTATAAACCAACAATACAATCCATACAGTAGTTGTATTTACAATTACAATTTATACTGGTGATTACACTTGGATCTGTATGATCATCGTAACAAATTGGACATGTAATCATTTCGGGAACGTCAGATTCATGTTTAGAGATTTGTATGTTAACGAATTTATTCCTTTTTTCATTATTTCTCTCGAGAACAAATTGTTCATAAGCTTCAAGGTCTGCCAATAATAGTGGTGGAATACGGTTTTTTGTATTTCGTGTATCACCCCAAGCATACCTAGTACCAATATCATTTTCTAAGGCAGTTAGAGCCGAATCAATAATACCAGGACCATAACCAGGCATATCGTATATGTGTCTAGTTATCTGGATAACAGTTTTGGCAATAGGTATATTGATAGGTATTCCAAAAACTCTGCTACCGTATGCACGTAACAAGGCTGGTATTCCGCCTTCACCATAAGCAATCGAATTGATTAACCATAGTAAGAATATAAGGTCATTATTTGTTGTGCTATGTTTATTCAATAGGGATTCATGACATATTGAAATTTGTTCACTATCACATGTCCTGATGTTATGGTTTTTACTTTTACAAAAAGAACACACCATCTTCGGAATTTCTGGGTTAGGAATGAATTTGATAATAGAGGGTTAAATTGAGTTAAGCTCTTGTTGGATTACAATTATAAAGACACCGTATATAGATGTATAACTTACTCCATAACAAAAGAATTCAACTTGTTTCATTTTTATTTTTCGTTATCTGTATCATCACATAACATGCTACAGCATTATATATACGATCATACAACTCAAACAAAACTAGTAATTGTATTCTACAAAACAAAAAAAAGCTAAAAAGCTCTATTTAATGATTAAGATAGGTAACAAATTAGGTAACAAATTAGGTAACAAATTAGATAACAAAATAGGTAACAAAATATTAACAAATTAAATTATAAATAGGATAAAATTTCCATTGATACATCCGCACCAACCTTAAATTGCAGTTGTAGTTCAGTTTGTAACATGGCATACTGGTTAGTCGTAGTTGTTTTGTAGTGACCATTCAAAAACTTGTTCATGTATTTAATAACCCTTTTTACATGAACCTTATCTTCATTCGGGTTTTTTACATTATCGATAAGATATTTTAGGTTACGATGCATACTACGCAAAACTACTTTCCATATTTCCCTTGTTTTTTTATCTGTCAGACAATATAAGTGTGGTACAGCCATCTGTATTTTAACAATCCTTATAAACGCATTTGCACGCGGCTTAAAAGATTTATCTCTACTTTTAATGGCGTCGAATTTTGTAGCTTCGCGGATGCTTGTCAACATCCAGGTATCTCTATCCATTAATCTGGAATTTGAACTTGAAGTTAAACTTGAACTTGAAGTTAAACTTGAACTTGAAGTTGAAGAATGAGTATTCATACTGACGTATATGTATATGTTAGTTAGCGGTTACGTGTTGACAGTTATCTGTAGATGGTTATCTGTTATAAATAATTACAAGAAGCTATTCCTATAATTATACTAATTTGTTTTGCTATTGATTTTTCTTTTCATTTCATTTTTTTTATCATTCTATAAACTGACATGCTAAAACTAAAAAAACTAGAAAAAAATACAAAAAAACTACAAGAAACTACAATTTTGTATCTTAATTACTAGACGGGTTTTGATACGTACGAGGGTTTTGACAATAGTGGTTACTACTTTTATAGGTACTAATGTAATCACGTTTTGAAAAAGGTTTAGATATAGGTAAACTATACTTACGAAGATCTGTATACACGCATGATTTCTTATTTTGATATGGGTATTTACCATTAATAAGTGCAGGATTGATAGTACATGACTGCTGAGATTTCATATTATACAAATTAATCAATATAGCGTCAGTACCTCTGTTTATTTCATTAGTATTCACCAAGTTACCGCCCCAATTTTGATAATAGTTTTTACCATATTTACTACTACGAATTGCCGCTGCATTAGTGGATATCGTGTTCACCATAAGCTTCAAGTTTCTAGTACTACTATCCACCGCACCTTGTTTCGCAAACTGCGGATTATTCGGTTTGTAGACCGTTAATTTACATCCATTATATTTACTAGGACCAGCGAATGGGACACCCCAGTAAGGGTTATTGATAAAAGAAGTAAATTCTTGCAACGATTTCTCCTTTACTTCGGTTGATAAAGTATTCAAGAATCCGAATAATGCTTTGAATGTCGGGACTTCTGTTGTAGAATTAATTAGCTCATTAAAATTCTCAATATCGGCGTTAGTTAAAATACCTTTTGCCAAAAGTATATACAACAAACGCGCCACTAATGCACGCTCAGTAGAATCGAAAACCTCTGCGTTAGGATAACAATTCGCTACATAAGTATTCGTTAAAGCAAGCGCACTTCCTGGCTTGGCCCCTGTGGTGTCGCCTAATGAACCATTATAGTTTGGGTCTAATGGTCTTGCATCCTTGAAATTAAATGATTTTTGGTCAAACGTTTTGCATCTGTTCTTCAAGTATTCTGCGTTGGTAGTATAGTAATTCTTTTTTATATTGGTACTCGCATAGATTGCACGACGTTTTGCCTTGTATTCCTCGTTACAACACAAAATTTTGGACTGTGTTGACGCTGTAGGATTATTGGTTAAGTAGCTATTGTTAGGATAGTACGACGAGACAACGCCAATCGATTCGCATTTACGGCATGACTTGTCTAATTCTTCTGTATTTGTAACCTCGGAGGGACTGTTTTGAAAAACAATAAAACTGCCTGGTTTGTCAATCATATCGCCTACTAAACCACCATTACTTCCGCTACCACCTAGTAATGATTGACCTTTTGCCGAAGACACGAATCTGTTCATGTTATAGTTAATTAGGTTTGCCTCCTGTACTGATACACTACTTGAAGGGTCCGATGGCTGTATCTCTTGTGATGGTATTATTCTACCCTTTCTATAATGTTTGATTGGTCTAGGAATAAATCGTCTTCCTTTACCAAAGACCTCTTTTGGAAATGAACCTGACATAAAAACATTACCTGAATCGTTATTTGTTAAAGGTCTAACGTGGGTAGGAACACTTCCAACAGGGTTACTAAAGGTTCCATCGCCTTTCCATGATTTATATTGACTAGGTAATGTTGCACTATTTCTACCACCTGCTGGCATAGTTCTCATTCCTTGTGGGTAATATGCAGTTGACATTATATATACTATTATAACAGAAAATAAAAACGTTATATATATTATACATGCAACCATTTATTATTATCCTTATTGTGTTGTTTGCGATGCTAATTTTGTATCAATTATCCGAAAGATATTTTAGCACTACTATTATTGAGGGAAATACTGGAAATACTGGAAATTCGGATAGTAGTAGCCAGGCGATGATTTTAGCACAACAGAATACAGGTAACCTAAATTCTTTAAAACAACAATTTAATGACTCGGGAGCTAATAATTTGAAATCTGTATTACATGACATGAGTGGTAATATCGCTGACTTACAAACACAAATTAATGAGATATCAAAGGCAAATAGTGATACGGCTACCAATATAGCTGGAAATAAACCACATACTATTAGTGGAACTGACACATCATAAATATTGGTTATGTATGACAAATACAAATATCACAAATTAAATATATATATAAATTAATAGAATAGTATGAGTTTATTTGACGATTTAAAAAGTGGTAATAGCAAATCATCCCAATTTTTAGGACCTAATTATCCATATCACAAATACATCAAAATGCCTAGTGACATAGGAATGTCAGCCAAAGGTGACCTTAAAACATTAGGAAAGGATATTGATGGTTTGATAGCGTATGTAGAGGTGTTGGTCACAGGTAAAAGTAAGGCATCTGCGACAGGCGGACCTTTAGGAAATAAGTATTTTTTGAAAACGGCGGCCAAATGTAAGCCCAAAGATGGTAGCAGTAGTAGCAGTAGCAGTAGCGACAGCTCGAATAACGAGGTTAATAGGTACATCTACATAAGTAATGTTCCCGACGGAAATATACCTTTTATTTCGGCTGGGTTAGGTACTAATTTTTCGGATTTTGAAGGTTTAGTGCCAGGTTCCCTAAGTGATTTGGAGGCTTTGAATCCTATGTATATGTTACAAGCATTTACCGCTGGTTCTACGCCTGACTGTCAAGAAATTACTATGGAGACGATTGACGCAAGTAATAATATTTCTAGCGATACCCAGTATGTAGCTACTATGGATATAAAACATATGGATGCTTGTATGTTTCTAGATGGTAAGAATCCTGTTACTAATAAAAAATGCAAAGAAACATTTGAAACATCATCGTCATCGTCATCGTCATCGTCATCATCAACAGAAATGTGGAAGATGCCTAACGATTTATTTAGTCAAGCATACTTTCTAATTCTTACTCTTTTAGCAATCTATATATTTTCCAAGTTGATTAATAAATCAGGTTTTAAATGAGAAAAGATACAGACAGATGTAATAAAATTATATACTAAATAGCTAATAATAGCTCACAAATAGCTAATAATAGCTTACAAATAGCTACGTGTATTACATTATAAACAAATCATATTATAATGTAATTTAATCATACGTTGTTACGTTGTTTTGTTTATATTGTTTTGTTTATATTGTATTGTTCATCTTATTTGGAAGACCATGACCAAACAGAATCATGTAAATTAGTACTATTGCTGCGATAAGAATACTTCTATTTTCAGCAACACTTTGCTTTTGTTTTAAACCATATATCATTAGTAAATACAAGATAACACCAATAATCACGGAGTGTAACACCATTACTAGACCTCTTTCCATAGTTATATAATTAGCTCATAATAAATAATTATAATTATAATAATAATAATAATGAATACTCTAAAGTTATTATTATAAATTTACCTAAATTGTCCTAAATTATGAAACATTCTTAAACGCAATTTATTATGTGTATTAGTGTAATATTATGTGTAATATTATAGTGAACGTTTTTTAGTTAAACGTACACCTTTTTTAATTAAAGAACGTCTATCTGCCTCACTGTATGTGCCTGTATACGGATTTGTTTTATATTGAGATTTTATTTGTTGTTGTTTGGCTACAGAAAGAGGACGTTTGGTATTTGTTGATGCAGTATTACTTTTACAGTTACCTTTACCGTTACCTTTACCACCAGTATAATAACGATGTTTTTTACTTTCTGCGACGAGATCTCTTTGCTGATTTGCGTCTTTTTACGGTTCTTCTCTTTTTGTTACTTTTACGCTTATTACGCGTACTTCTCTTTCTTCTTCTTCTTCCTCCTCCTGATTGTTTGACGTTATTGTATGCTGTAAGGAATTCCTTAAAATCGATTGAACCATTCTTATCTCCATCCACATCACCGAATTCTGGCATGTTTTTTAATTTAACTGCTCTGTATTCATTCTCATCAAGAGTGCCACCCTTATCCTTATCTGCCATTATGAATAAGTATAATGGTAAGAATTTATGAAATTTAATTTTATCGTCACCTTGTGCTACATCACTGAATTCTGGCATCTTTGGTAATTTATCTGCACCTGGTAACATTTCTTTGACTTTGTTGTATTCACCACTCTGAATTTCAGCATCAGGACCTGATGCCTTCAAGAAATAGTATAATGGTAAGAGTTCATTAAATTCAATTTTATCGTCACCTTGTGCTACAACTTTAAAATCGATATTCTCTGCACCTGGTAACAATCCTTGTAGATTGGCGTATTCTGTACTATCAAGTGTTTCATCTACCTTACCATCACGTCCAGGTTCATTTACCTTCGCGAAATAGTATGCTGTGGTGAATTCATCCAAATCGACTTCTTTGTCATCTCCAGATACAATCTTGAAAGGTAGAAATTTCAAGGGTGATACTCCTTTTAGATTATCGTATTCGTTGACATCAAGTGTATCATCTGTTTTACCATCAGGTCCAGGTGTATTTACCTGTCTGAATAACTCGGCAGCCTCCGCGTTCAAATCTGTTGAATTTCCTTCGCTGGACTTGCCTGTTAAGCTATTTATAGTATCCCATAATCCACCACCTCTGTTACACTTCTTAGTTGGTCTCTTCTTATTATTGCGTCTTTTATGATTCTTATTAGTGTGTTTCATTCTTCTTTATATATATATTAATTAACAAAAAATATATATTTGGATATGTGTATTATAATTAAATTCACTAAACATTATTTATAATTACTTCTATTTATTTTTATTTATTTGTTTACTTTTTACTTTTTTTTGGAAACCATATTGAACAAATAAAGTGCAGCTAATGCACCTAAAATTTCTACAATAATATAAGGCAATAACTCAGATTTTGGCAATTTTCCAGAAGCATAAAGCGCGCACGACACAGCTGGGTTGAACGAACCGCCCGAGATTGGTCCACCTAATAAAACACCAATAGCTAATGCAGCACCAATAGCGGCCCAGTTACCAGTTGCCAAAATAGTATACATCAAAAAAAGTGTACCGATAAACTCCACTAAATACTTATTCATTATATAAATAAATTATATTTTATTTAATGAATAAAATAATAAATTTAAATGAGGAATTTTCTCCACGGGTATTTTAAGTAAGGATTTGGTGGTAAATTTAATGCTTGTAGCGAGGCAATCAACCATTCTTGTCCTTCTCCACGTTTATTATAAAACGCATAGATTCTTTTTGCATTTCCTCTTCCTGCTCTTGGTCCACCCAAAGCGATTGATGCGGCAGTTCTGTTGTACGATCCTAAACCATACGTTGGTCCTAATGCTGGAAATCCCATTTATATTATAGTAACATTTTAATTAATCGATATTAAATAATCGATATTAAATAATCGATATTAAATAAACGATATTAAATAATTAATAATTCTGTCTAGGAAGCGACCCCCAAGCGCAAATTCTAGGATTTGCTAAACTAGTATTCGCAATAGCCCCCTTTTTCTTGGGCGCAGTACATCCACCTGAACGCGCTCTTCTAAGAGATGACCTAACACCGCTTGGATAGTAATTTTTAGTAGACGTAGGCACATTAGGAGCTAGATTGACCTTGTATCCACTTTGTCCTACAGCATTTTTTTTCTTAATATCCACGTACATAGAGGATGGTATAGGGTTGATGTAGTTCATGTGACCAGTAGTAGGATAAGTTCTACCGGAGTTATAGCTAAAGAAAGAGTTACCTGAAGTAGCAATCGCTCTTTGGCGTTGAAGTTTATAAGCTTGGAGTGTGATACTTGTTCTCAGGTAATGGTGCCTAGCATTTGTGTTCATAGACGCATTAACTGGCTCTTGAGAAGGATAAAATTGTGGTGGTGTAGGTCTAATACCTCGCAAAGTCCCGTAACTATGATAAGGGATTTGACAGGGCGTTTGATTAGTGCTTAAAGGTCCAGTTATAGGTGCATTAACATAACTATTGTATGTGACAGACCCTTTTGCAGTCGTAACACTATATGGAGTTGTCATTTGTGTATATAATAAATGAAAATATAATAATACTGTATGATTATAAAAAGTATATTTATATTCGACGATTGAAATGAATGGTCTACAGACAACATGTACTATTACTGGTACTATCTCCTTAATATTATGTAATTAATGCCATGTAATTAACGTCTACGAATAGCTCTAATGACAGATTGCGTTGAATTACTTTGGTCACCACCATAAGTCAAATCGTTATAGTTTTTAGCAGTAGCAGTTTGTTTCAGATATCTGATATAATCAGAACTATCATACACGTATTTTCCGTTGCATGCTGCCGCAGGGATTGATGTGTTTACCTGTAAACTGTTATACGCAACTGATGGCGTACATGATGTAGAAACCGAACCGAAATTCTTTTTCAAACCATGTAAACCTGGTCTATATTGGAATGACTGACAAGGTCCGCCACATGAGTAATTTAATCTGCACAATATATCTCCAGCGTTATTAACAGCTCTAAAGGGTGTATTCATAGACTTTGTAAGCTTGGCCGCCCTTAACTGACGTGGATAATCAGTATTCCATGCATTTTTTAATGCAAAACGTACAGATTCAAAGTTATTGTATTTCTTATCAACGTTGTAAGTAGTTTGTGGCATATAACCTCTGATAGCGCCACCAGAGCTTGTTTTATCAACTACAAATTCTGAACCTTGGCCACCAGCTGAACCAACTGCACTAAAATATCCAATACTTGTCATTTATATAATAACAAAAGGAAAAAAGTTTGTATGTTGTATTGTTATTCTTTATTTCCTAAAATTATATATATCTATATCTATATAAATGGGTGCCGAGTTAGCAAAATATTTAACAAGTTCAATAATTCTTGTATTATTGGATAGTGTTTATTTAAAATTAATTTCTGGACGATTCACAGAACAAATAAAGAAGGTTCAAGGCACCAAACTAGAACTAGATTTATATTCTACGGTGCTTTGTTACCTGTTTTTGGTATTCGGGTTGAATTTCTTCATTATCAGACAAAATAAATCGCCGACAGATGCGTTTTTATTGGGTTTTGTCATATATGGTGTGTATGAATTAACAAGTAAAGCTCTGCTAACAAAATGGTCTTGGTCTACTGTGGTGATTGACACCGTGTGGGGTGGTGTATTATTTGCTTTAACAACTATAATTACATATTATGTATTAAAAAGATTCATAAAAAAATAATTAAATTAAATGTTAATAATGTTAAAAATTTTAAATTTAAGGTAAATAATTTTAAATTTAAGTTGTAATAAATCTAGGAGCGACATTCATAGTATTCAGTTCTTGAAACAATAACTTACACGAATATGGTATGCGTATATGTGCAAAGTCACTCCTGTTATCACACGTCCTGCAGTGATGGACATTCATTTTCTCGTTGTAGCTAGCCGACAACCCACACTTCTTGCATACGAATAATGCATACCTATCAGACACATCATACATACGTCCTTTAGTAAAACGCGAAGCACCGTGCGAAATCATAGCATCTCTCTCCATTTCACCAAACCTTAATCCACCATCTCTACTCCTTCCTTCAGCTGGTTGACGCGTTAAATTAACCATAGGACCAATCGAGCGGGAATGTGCTTTGTCATTAACCATATGCTTCAACCTCTGGTAAAATACAGGACCCACAAACACACTACACTCATGTTGCTCGCCAGTAATACCATTATATAATAATTCGTTTCCGTTTGTTTCATAACCAACCTTAAGTAATTCTTTGCGTATATCTTTAATGTCAAACTCGCCAAACGATGTACCATCACCAAACAACCCAAGCTCAATTAACACTTTCCCTAACATGGTTTCCTTGAGTTGTCCAAGTGTCATACGAGATGGTATAGCATGAGGATTGATAATGATGTCTGGTTTGACACCATCTTTAGTAAAAGGCATATCACATTCAGGAATAATATTTCCTACTGTTCCTTTCTGCCCATGTCTAGAGGAGAACTTGTCCCCTATAACTGGCTTTCTAGTGGTTCTCAATCTGACCTTTGCGAATGTATATCCGTCGCCATTTCTGTCTATATAATTCTTATCTATATAGGTCGGTTCGTTTGTTTTATAAATGCGACTCTGGTCTTCATACTTGATAACCTTGGTATGGTCGTTTTTATTCTCTTTTATTGGTGTAATCTTGGATATGATAATGTCTCTGTTTTCTACTAATGTATTCTCAGGTATTACCCCTTTAGAGTTGACTTTGTTGTAATTTGCGATTTTCATACCCTTTGTTTTGCTTTTATCTGGTTTGCAACGTATTTCTTCATCACCATTAATTTTTTGCTTGTCCTCGTCTTTCTCGGTGTGATAAACTGTTACCAGCGACATACCACGATCGATGGAACCTTTGTTGATAAGCAACGAATCTTCCTGATTGTACCCAGTATGTGTCATGATGGCAACAATAACGTTGGTTCCTGATGGCATATTTTGTAGTTTCAAAATATTCATTAAGCGTGTATCAACAAGAGGTCTATTAGGGTAATTCAGTACATATGCGGTTTTATCCATTCGATTAGTATAATTGGTTACATATACCCCCATGGCTTGTTTTGCTTGCGCACACTGATACGTATTTCTAGGTGATTGATTGTGCTCTGGAAAAGGTATACATGACGCTAAAATTCCAAATATTGTACTAGAATGAATCTCACAGTGTGTGTACTTCATCATTTTGTTGTCAACGTTATAAACATCAGCAGGTTTTGTAGCAATCATACTGAACGACTGCTCCTCCGCGTCGATGTATTCTATAACAGATTCGTTAATCTTGCCTTTTATTAGCAAATCGTCCCAAGTTAATGACTTGTTTTTTACAGCATCGATAATATCGTTCGATAACAATATCTTTCCATCTTTAACCCTTAATACAGGTCTAGTGACACGTCCAGCGTCATTACATACGCGCAATTCGTTCGCTTTATAATCAAACACTATTGAGGTGTATATGTTGATAATACCTTTGTATTTATGTTCTTTCAAGCACGAAAACAACTCGATAGGTTCATGTGTAGTTCCAACCCACGTACCATTAATAAAGACCTTGCTTTGATTACTCAAGTTTTCCGATAGATTCATCGTTTCGTCTAACTCTTTGATTTTTGGCAATACATACTCGTATAGAGGAAAAGAGTCAGATGTGATGGTGATATGCGTCATGTAACTGATGTTTTTTACAACACCAACCGATTGACCCTCTGGAGTTTCCGCGGGGCACAAAAATCCCCATGATGTATTATGCAGTTTTCTTGGTGGTATTAATTTGCCACTTTTGTCTACTGGTGTAGAAATTCTTCTTACATGACTGAGCGTAGATACGTATGTTAATCTGTTTAACACCTGTGCCACACCTACCTTGTTTGAGTTTGTGTTTTTGATTCCGAAATCGCCTGTTCCTAACGCTCTTTTCAATCCATTTTCTATGGTATTCGACTTGATAATTTTGTATATATTTGTAAGATTAATTATGCTCATGTAATCATCAGTTGATTTCCATGATCCGTTATTAATCTCTTTTAATATTTGTTTTTCCATATCTTTGACCAATTTGTTAAAATAATTACGGAATAGATTGTTCAATAGTATTCCTGTAGTATCTATTCTTTTATTTAAATACGAATCTCTATCATCGCCTTTGTAAATTTTCATAGAGTGACTGATAAGCTTATTAGCCATATACCCCATGAAATATATTTTTTTGGTTTTATTTTTGCAGTGTGGGAATAAATCGTTATTAATAATATCTAATGTAAATTCTGTCTTTTTTTTGTTTCCTGTTTCTTTATCCATATTTATTGGTGTGTACATAGCATGACTGGTAATGTATTTCAAACACTCTTCGAATGTTAAATAATTATTTGCCTCGATTATTGATGCTTGCAGAAACTTCAACTTATCTTGAATTAACGCATTATCATCGAAGCTCAACAATATTTTATCACATATTTCCTTGTCTGAAATAACACCTAATGCTCTAAACACGATAAATATAGGTATTGGTTGTTTAATACGAGGTATCTGAATATATATAGGATACCCAAACCCATTATTCTTGGACGACACCATCATGTTAATCTGTTTAGGTGATATACATTTATCATCAGGAATGGATTTGATTTCAGCTAGCCAAGTATACTTAGTATTATTTTTGGAAATATTGAAACACTGTACCTTGTTTTCGCATGCTCTTTCTTGTCCTAATACAATTTTTTCAGAACCGTTAATGATGAAATAACCTCCTGGGTCATATCTGCACTCACCAGTTTTAAAGGTTTCAAAATGATTGTATTGATTCAAAATACATATGTTTGATTTTAACATAATCGGCAACTTACCTATGTGTACTTTTGGAATACATTTGTATTGTGTTTGAACATTCGATAAATTTTCACCGCCTCTGATGGTGTATTGAATATTTAAATCAACAGTCATCGCAGAAGCATACGTGAAATTCCGTAATCGTGCTTCCTGTGGAAACATTAATTTGATGGCGCCATTATTTTCATGTATTTGTGGTCGGTATATACTAAAATTGGTGAAATTGATAGTAATTTCCAACCGATATTGTTTACTTTTAGGATCATAATCATTTTCAGACACGATACGTACAGGGTTAAACATCTCGATGGTTCTGGTTATTTGGCAACTAACAAAGTTGTTGTAACTCTCGATTTGATGTCTAACTAGACGATCTAAATGATTATTATCGTAAAACGATTCGATAACTGTCCATGGTGCCTCAATATACGGATTGGACGTATCAAATGATTGGTCATCGTCGTATTTATAATCAGTTCTGTTGTTCATTTCTATAGTACTCATATTGCAGTATTAATTATATTGATTTATATTTAAATGATTTTAGTAATCATTTTTTTATTTTAATTATTTTTAATTTAACTTATAAATATAGCACTATCATTTTTATAAATATATGCGTGATATTAGTATAAATATAATCATATATAATATTTAATTAATTATAAGTTAGATATGAGAAATAAAAATTCATTATTTATTAGAATGTTAGATAACACCAATATTAATTCTAGGGAGAATGTGAATAGTAACACTACGAATAATAATAATACAAATAATACAACAACTATCACACATTTCAAAATTACAAACCATGAATCAAAAAAAAAAATAAAAGATTTGATTAAAATCTCAGGAATAGAATATGAACAATATTTTAATTATTACGGACCTGATGAATACCATATTGACCCAGACGACTACGCTTGGTTTGAAGGTGGATGTATAGATGTACCTCATAACAGTTTTTTACATTCGTTTCTAGAGAGCAAAAATAATACCTTGAATATCTCTATTCCAGAAAAGGAAATGATTAATACGATAAATAATGGTAAAACAATAAGTAATATGATTACCATGAATAATGAGAATAATAACACAAAAAACCCAAAACACATAGGAACAAATAATAATGACAAATTTACTAGAGTAAAACGATTCACTATTAAAGACGTTGTGATTGACGAGAAAATAGATACTGTTGAAGACCTAATTAACATAATTGTCAAACATCCATATAACCCTTTTTACAAGTATAATTTTAATTTGAAAGCTTTGCACAACATAAAAAAACCGTTGGAAATGCTGAATGATATGGTGGGAATGCAAAACTTAAAGAAACGCATAGTTGAACAGTTACTTTATTTTATCCAAGGATTCCATGCTAATAGCAAAGATGAAGGCGACTATATGCATACGGTGATATTTGGTCCTCCCGGAACAGGTAAAACCGAAATTGCAAAGATTATGGGTGATTTATTTAGCAAACTGGGTGTATTACAAAATAATAAATTCAGAAAGGTTACCAGAAGCGACTTGGTTGCAGGGTATTTAGGACAAACCGCAATAAAAACAACAGAAGTTATCAAGGATTGTTTGGGTGGTGTGTTGTTTATTGATGAAGCATACTCGCTGGGCAATACTGACAAAATTGATTCGTTTTCAAAAGAATGCGTTGACACATTATGCGAATCTTTAAGTGATCACAAAGATAACTTGATGGTCATTATTGCAGGATATGAAAAGGAATTAGATGAATGTTTTTTCAAGATTAATCAGGGTATGAAATCTCGTTTCGTTTGGCGATTTGAAACAGAAGAGTACAACGGAGAAGATTTATTCAAAATATTCATGAAAAAAGTGTCTAATATTGATTGGACTATTGAAAGTGACAAGACAGAAAATGATGTTGACAAGAAAGACAACAAAAATAATGCCAAATATATAGATTGGTTTGTTAATAATAAGGAGCATTTTTCGTATTATGGTAGAGATATTGAAGGGTTTTTATCAAAAGTAAAAATAGCTCATAGTAAACGTGTTTTCAAATTGGACGAAAAACGTAAAAAGGTCATTACGTTGACTGACATGAAATACGCATTCGAGGTATACAAAGATAATAAGTCATCCGATGATAAACAAACAAATATTAGAAAAGAAATATTGTATTCTATTTATTCTTAATTTGTAGTATTTAAAAAATACTTTTGTGAGTATTTGTTATATAATGAATAAAACAATCGAAATTAATCCTGCATTATTTAATGTAGGATATAATAAATCAAAAAAAGATAGAAAACATAATAATAAAACTGCTAAAAACAAACCGATTATTAATCCAAGTGTTCTTAAAAATAAATTTCTAAAACGAATTAAAGAGCATAAGGAAGATGAGACGAAAAAAAACAATATATCTAGCAATAAATCAAATAGTCAAGGTAAACAACATAACAAACGTAACAGAGGTAGCAGAGGTATCAGAGCTAGCACAGATAACACTAATAATATAGATGAGTTTTCCGATGATTTTAATGAATCAATCCAATATTTACAAAAGTTGTCCGATGCCAAGAAAAAAATTCAGGCAAAAAAAATGCAGAGAGAACAATTCCAAAATAAAACGGTAAAAAATTATAATTCTATGTATAGTACACCATCAACATCTCAATCTAATATTAAAATAGATTTACCTGATGAGCTATCAACTATTGGTTCACTTCCTAGTAATAATAGCGCAAATAGTACAAATAGTAGGAATAGTAGGAATAATCCGCCTATGAGATTGATTGCGCCTGATGACAATCCAAATAATCCTCAAAATATGTCTATTAATTTAAATACAAATAATGCAAACAATCCTATCTCACGTACGATTCCTAAGACGTCATTTGCGTCGTCGCCAATATCTGTGAATACTAACATACAACCACTCCAGAAAAGCCCATTAATTCAACAAGATGTGCCTTATGGTTGTTTAAAGAATGGTACAAAACCTACATATAGAACTTGGAATAAAACTATGAAAAAGAATCCTATGGAAACAAATATTAGTAGTGATTTAATAGTTTTAAATAGCGATAGACAACAGAAACTTGAGAACTTGAAAAACAAAATGAAAGAAAAACAAAGTAAACAAAATCAAAATAAACAACAGAATTCTGATGGATTAAGTATTAATACAATTAATAGTGTTATTGGTACTGCGACTAGTGGATCGACAAATAATGATAATAAGATATGCATTAAAACAGATAATAATTTTGACATACAAAATCCGAAACCTGATAATGTGCGCAGAATAAAAAAGATGAAAAAGGTTACTACTATTAAAAAATACAAATTAGGTAGGTCCAAAAATAAAAGGACTATTGGGATGTTAATTAAAAACCGTAATACTAGACGCGAAGTATTATTGGCACAAAGAGATTTGAAACAGACGTCTATCAACGATGTAAAACAATATTTGTATGACCGTAATCTTATTAAACGTGGTACGAATGTACCGAATGATGTTATCCGTAAAATGTATGAAAATGCAAAATTAACGGGTGAGGTATACAACTTGAATAATGATATAATTGTGCATAATTTATCGGAAGAGGGATAATGATAATTATGATATTTGTTTTTTGATAATTGTTTTGAATACTTATTTAAAGATACAACTATATGTTAGACTAACAACCAGGTTAGAATGTATAGAACAATTGTTGAATGTATTATTATATCAGTACCTATTTTTATCACTATGGAAATTGCAATAAAAATTTTTGATTGTTTAGTGAGGTACAAATCAGGTATATTAAGGATTAAAAAAAAAATGTTAGGAATAAAATGTAATGATGATATTTATGATGATGAATAGAATATTTATTGTTTATACCCGAAATAAGATAACATAAAATACTATTAAAGATATTTGTATATACTTTAATAATATGGCTTTGATAAAAGAATATTTTAATTTAACTACACAATACCAAGAGAATTATGGTGCTAATACCATACTATTAATGCAAGTAGGTTCATTTTTTGAGGTATATGCTAAACATGATTTAAAAACAAACAAGTTAATAGGTAGCAGAATATACGATTTTTCACAGATATGTGAGCTTAACATAGTACAGAAAACCGTATGCGTAGGTGCCAATAAAATACACATGGCGGGATTCAAAGATATTATGATTGAAAAGTATTTACAGAAAATACAGAATGCAGGATTTACCGCGGTTGTTTATGCACAAGATCAGGCAGCTAAAAACACTACACGAAGTTGCGCCGGTATTTTCAGCCCAGGTACATATTTCTCGAATAACAATACAAATTTAACCAATAACTTAATGTGCGTTTGGATAAATAAAATATCAAATAGTATGTTATTTAAAGGTCAGTATGTAGTAGTAGGTGTTTCTAATATTGACATACATACGGGCAAAACGAGTGTTTTTCAGTTTAAAGAAACGTATTTGAAAAGTCCTACCACTTATGATGAGCTTGAAAGATTTGTATCTATATATAACCCTTCAGAAGCCATATTTATTTCGAATCTTGCCGAAAAAGAAATTCACGATATTGTCAAATTTGTGGATGTAAATGCAAAATCAATTCACGTAGTTTCTACATTAAATAATAAATCAGACGGGATAATGAATGAAGTATTAAATTGCGAGAAACAGACCTATCAAAAGGAAATTTTAAACAAATTTTATACTATTACAAATTATGAATCATTCATCGACAATTTTTATAACAACGATATGGCATGTCAGTCATTTTGTTTTTTGTTGAATTTTGCATATAAACATAACCCAAATTTAGTAAATCGTATATCTGTCCCAATATTTGAAGATTGCTCGTCGCGTCTCCATTTGGCAAACCACTCTTTAAAACAGCTCAACATCATAGATGATAATAACTATAAGGGTAAATACTCATCTGTATTAACTATGTTGAATCAGTGTCATACCGCCATGGGTCGACGTGAATTCTCATATAGTTTTACACATCCAACAAGTAACGTAGATTATCTACAAAATGAATATGATATTACAGAACATTTTATTCAACGATATGCAGAGTACGATACATTTTTAGATAATAATTTATCTACTATAAAGGACCTGGCGAAATATCAAAGACAAATATTCCTGAAGAAGATTACCCCACGAACATTTTTTCATCTGTATGATAGCTTAGAAACCATATTGAAAATATATGATAAAATATCTCAGGACCAGGTTATATACAAGTATATGATTCAAAAGAATAACAGTATTAGTGACACGCAAGATATGTGTAAATCAATAATGGCGAAAATCACACAGGTTATTAACTTGGATTTAGCAAAGGAAATCGAACAATTACAAGGATTTGAAACCAATTTCATTAACCGTAATGTGTCAAAAGAGCTAGATGAGCAGAATGATTTGTTGCTGTTTTCCGAGCAGAAATTGGAAGCAATTAGGAAACATCTGAATAGTATTATTCCTGATAAATCAAAAACAACTACCGAATTTGTAAAAATCCACGAAACAGAGAAAAATAACTTTGCATTAGTTTGCACAAATAGGAGGTGTAAATTACTAGAAAGTGTATTGCCAAATAATCCTACCACAATTACATTACAATACAAGAACAACACAGAAGAGTTTCAATATACAGTATCGAAAAACCATTTTGAATACGCAAAACAATCTGCTACCAATAATTTTATTTGCGATGACACAATAAAACAGCTGTGCAAAAATATCAGTAAAATTAAAATTAATATGAAGGATGTTATTTTATTGGAATACAATAAATTTGTACGTTGTTTTGAGGACTACACCAATATGTTAGATGGTATTATTGAGTTTGTGACATTAGTGGACTTGCTATACAATAAATCTAGATTGTCTCAACAATATAACTTCTGTAAACCTGATATAAATACGGAAGCATGTAAATCCTTTATTGATGCTAAAAAACTACGTCACTGTTTGATTGAAAATATACAGACATCGGAGTCCTATACATCAAACGACATATGTTTGGGTAATAACGCGCAAGATGGCGTATTGCTATACGGAACTAATGCAGTAGGTAAAACAAGTTTTATTAGGTCTATTGGTATAGCTGTAATAATGGCTCAATCAGGCTTTTATGTACCAGCAAGTAGTTTTCACTATAAACCATACAAACATCTGTTTACCCGAATACTGGGAAATGATAATATATTTAAGGGACTTTCTACATTTGCAGTAGAGATGTCGGAACTTCGAACTATTTTAAAATTATCGAATGAAAATAGTTTGGTGTTAGGTGACGAATTATGCTCTGGAACAGAAATTATGTCGGCTACTAGTATTTTTGTCTCTGGTATTCAAGAATTGCATAACCAAAAATGCAGTTATATATTTGCGACGCATCTACACGAGATAATCAATTATGATGAAATAAAAAAAATCAATACACTTTCTTTGAAACATATGGAGGTGTCATATGATAAGGAAAAGGATATGTTAATTTATGACCGTAAATTGAAGGACGGTCCTGGAAACAATATGTATGGGTTGGAAGTGTGCAAGTCGTTGCATTTACCCGAAGATTTTTTGAATCGTGCGTATGAAATAAGGATGAAGTACAATAATTTAGACGCAATTAATACACTTTCTCTTGGTAAGTCACATTTTAATTCAAGGAAAATCATGGGTATTTGTGAAAAATGTAATCTCAGGAAAGGAGAAGAGGTACATCATCTGATGCATCAGAGTTTCGCAAACGAAAAGGGTCTCATAAATAAAGATGGTGTATTGTTACACAAGAATAATTTAGCCAATCTGGTGACTTTGTGTAAAGAGTGTCATGATGAGTTGCATAAAACTCACACCAAAGGGTCAAAGAAAAAGAAAACTACCAAAGGTTACATAATTGAAAAAATATAGATGGTTAATATATATATATATATGAATTTAGAAAATACAACCGACGAAAATAAGAATACGAATACGTTTATTTTTACATATGTTAGAATGAACCCACCTACACCAGGGCATTTATCTTTAATTAAATACATGATTGATAAAGCCATCGAGTTAGGTCAAAAAAATGTATATGTTATAACATCTAGTTCATTAGACGACTCCAACCCGCTTCCATGTAGTAATGACACCATACCTAAGAACGGAAAAACTAAATCGGGTAAATCTATATTAGAAAAAATAACCAAGAAAAAAGACAATAATGATAACATAACGTATAAGTCAGAAATCCTGAATACAATTATTGAATCTTATAAAAAACGATTAATTGATAGTGAAACAGATGATAAAAAGAAGAATCTTATTAGTGACGTGAATGTTAATGTTATGTGTTCTGTAGGGACGCCATTCGTATTTATTAATAGTTTAATAAAGAAGGAGTTCACAGATAAGGGAATTAATGAAATTAATATGTTTTGTGTTGTTGGAAGTGATAGAGCTAGTTTTATGAACACAATTAATGAAAATTTTATCCAACATGATAATGTGTTGACAGCAGAAGGTGTAGCGCTTCCTAGAGAAGGAATGGAATCGTTGAAAACCGAGGGTCTAGGTAAACGTTCTATTTCAGATATAAATGTAAATGAATATTCAGCTTCTTTTGTTAGAAATTTAGTAAGAAATAATAAGAAAGATGATTTTACTCAAGTTTATCAGGACTATTTGCCAGTTGATATTATAAATCAACTGTACGATGCAATCAAAATGGGAGTAGAAACACAGGTATTAAAGGCATCTAAAGGTAAACGTAATGCAGATGCAGATGCAGATAACTCAACAAGAAAAAAGACAAGATTGGGAGGAGGCAATAAAACAAAGAAATGGAGACGTGCAAAAATGGGCAAATTAAGACAAAAAATAAGCCAAAGAAGGAAATCAAGAAGGTCTAGAAAACAGGGGAATATGGGAACCACAGGAAAACAGAGAAGGACGAGAAAACATAGAAAGAGTAAACGATATACTTAATAAAATAAATCAACCAGCGTCTTTGAAAGGTCCCCGTCACTTGGATAATGAATACCCGCACGTATTCTGCAATCGTTGCATTTTTTCGCTATATCTTCAAATGTTTTCTTTTTTTCTGGGTATTTTTTCGACAACACTTTTGTTAAATAATATGCCTGAAATGTATGACCAGCAGGCATAGATGGTGTTTGTCCAGTAGACGATTCTAAGTATTTAATAGAACTATCAATTTGATATGGTCTTGGTCTATTTATCAGAAATTTAAATAACAAAATTATATATATAGTATTTTGGTACATTTTGGTAAGCTCTTCTACACTTTCACTTACATGTTCTGAATACGCATACGAAATACTTTCATTTGTTAAATTGAAATAATCTATGTCATCAACAGTTCTATCTTGCGTCATTTTTTTGACAATTTCAGATTCGTTATTATCGTATAAAGGTATTGTTGGTAAATATGGATAATAACTAGGTAATGATATTAGGTATACAAGTAATAAGAATATGCATATTTCCAAGTTTTTATACGTATATAGTTTCGTGTTTTTATACATATGTGTATTCATATTTTTATACATATATATTTAATTATATTTTTATAGGGTTAGTACTTGATATTTTATAGGGTTAGTATTAATTGATATTATTTATTTATCACACATGAATACTTTTGCATAATACATATATAACCCAGACAAAACTAAGAAAACAGATAACAAGCAGTATAAATGTTTCTCCGATATCATGTCTGAATAATTGATATAAGAACCAATAGATATTCCTATAAATGACGAAATTAATAATATTACACTATTATGCAATTTAAAATACCCCTTTTTATAATATAACAAAAACCCAGGAATAGTTTGTGGTATAGATTGTAAAAATAAACCTACACATATTGCTTCCTTGAGTGGGATACCCGCAAAAAGGGTTAAGGATGGTATTAGAATAGCACCAGAGCCTACACCCAGTAGTCCTATTGATATACCAGTTATAAATATATAAGTATTATCATCAGTATCATAATAAATGTATATGTATTATGTATATATAAATTTGTACTCTATGTGTATATACTTGTACTCTATGTGTATAATTTTTTAGTGTATATATAAATATAATGAAACTAACATAAACGTATTGTGTTATGTATTGATATATAAATAATACATATCATATGTCACCTACAATACCTATGATATTTTCAAATTATAAATTAAGACGTGATAATACTGCTAAACCATATAGAGATTGTGTTGGTGAAAATGTTGATTACGATACATTACCAGATATAAATATAAGTAAATCAGAAACCCTACGTGGTTTTATAGATAGGGGAAATACAGGACTAGTTGTTCATTACCCAACAACACTACCATGTGGTAGTACTATTGCTTTTTGGAAGCTTGATCCTAGTTCTAGTTGGTACATGGTATCTAGTGTACAATAAATGATAAACCAAATAAAATTATTTGGGTTATTATTTTAATTAATTGTTTTAATTGTTTTAATTTATTTGATCTTGATTTATGGGTTACGTCTACCTACGTCTACGAGTTTTCGGTTTACGACGATAATTATCTTTATATTTACGTGTTTTAATTTTATGATTTGTACAATAACTCTTCTTATATCTATATCTACATCTACTTCTACGTGTTTTGTGGTTATATTTTTTGTGCTTACGTGTTTTCTTATTTAATGTCCTTTTGCCACCTTTGGCTTTATTGTCTTCTTCACTACAAGCAATAAGTGGCATTTTATTATTTTTGTCAGGGTTCACCGTGAATATATGATATTTTGTTTTTCCGTATGGTGTCAAAGGTGATTTGTCTTTATTATTATTTGTTGATAGTTTCTCCATTATTTTATTAAAATTTGCGGTGTTCATAAAAACGTCTTCGGAAATATTAGATTCTATAGCATTATCTTTATCATTATCTTTACTTTTACCTTTACTTTTACCTTTACTTTTACCTTTGTCATTACCATCAGTCATACTTGTAATCTGTTCTTGCAATTTTGACGTATCAACAAAAACAACAGAAAACTTAAAATCATTATCATCCTTTACGCCTTTTTTATTTATAGCGACACCTAAAATTATGCGGGTTATTGGGTCGTCGTTACCTGCTCCAGCATATACCTCAAGAGGTTTTACAGAACTCTTAATAATATCCTTACTTACATTCAAGTATAAAATATTCATATCAACACCATGATATAACGGATTCACGTTATTAAATAATTTGTAGGTATTGTCATCACTATTCACACACTTCATATTTTTGGAATAGTCATCATCGGTGTAGATAACATTAGTATTACATTTTTCATACACGTCTCTGTTATTGTCATTCGATTCGGTAAATGGATGGGAATAAGCTGTTACATCGCTTTTGCTATTATTATTGCTATTACTATTGCCATTACTATTGCTATTAATGCTATTATACATCTCCGTAATATTAAATTCATTTATTGGCAAAGCAGTTACCACGTCGCCATTATTCGCTAAACGTAAATATATAATCTTAGCATCGTTCACAAATTCTTCAAATTTTTTGCTCACGTATACGCTCATAGATTTTGGAGCAGCAACGCTAATACAAACAATTTTACTATTAAATATATTGTATGGTGCTTGCTGATAAACTTTATTTGTAAAAAAATTGCTACACAATAAGTACGCAAAATTGGTGCATAACGCTCCTCCTAGCGATTGTCCTGTAGTGAATATTGTTATTTTATTGCTATTATCATTTGCTTTATCTGGGGTTGCACCTAAAAAATTAGTTGCCAAGTATACCATAGATTCGATCACAGTATGTATCATTTCGACACTAATTTTGTAAAATCCATATAAAAATTTCTCATTATCATCTGAACAACCTACACTTTTTACATATAGATTATTAATATCAGTAGATATACGTAATGTTTTCATGCTATACGTACCACGAAAAAGAACTAGAATCATATTAGGCATTCGTTTATCTGCTACTACAAATATTTCCCCATAGTTTGACCAACTGATTGAAATGTATTTAACATATTTGCCGTTCATTTGCTCTTTATTTTTGTCTAATTGATATGGTAATTCAATTTCGCCATCACGTTCACCTGTTATTATGTTTACATTTCTTGGAATATTTAGTTCATTAAATGCTAAAAAATATTTATCATCATGTTTGTATAGATACGTTTCCAGTTTTCTGTTGTTGTCATTTTTTATATCTAATCCTAAGATAGTAGAAATTGTATTTGGTTTTCCAGTTTTGTCTACCAAGCTAAACATTTCTTGGTCGTTCTTTATTTTTTCAGCTGTATCTTCTTTACAAACCTGATTGATTGATTGTAATAGCTTTGTAGGAATTATATTCCCGAATATATCTACATATTTCTGTAAAAAATCATTATCATCAAAATACACTAATCTAGATAAAATAACTGCGTATAACGAAATAAAGTGTGTGCTACCATATTTGTCGACATCGTTAATTACGTCATTATTATTATTATTATTATTATTATTATTCATTTTATCTACTATATATATTTAATAGAATATTAAATAAACCACAAAGTTATTTGGAAAGAATAATATATTTTGCAATAAAATATTGTATTAGTTTATATAATGAAGCGTAGAAATAATAGTAAATTGATAATGATAGCAGTAGTATTAATCATACTTTATTATATAGTAACACGTTCTTCATTATGGCGCACAACTAAAGAAGGTATAAAGAATTATACGGATAAATCCAGTACATTCTGTAAAACCAATAAGCACAACGCTAGGCAGCGACATTCAAGTTGTGGGTCATTAACACAAAAAAATTGTAAGAATGTAGGTTGTTGTGTTTGGACTAGTGAACAGAAATGTGTAGCTGGTGATGAAAGCGGTCCTTTATACAATTCTACTAAAGGAAAAACTCAGCATCTAGATTATTATTTTTTTAATAATAAGTGCTACGGCGATAAATGCTCTTGTTAATATGTCTACGTTTGACCAGTATGTTTTGATTTTAGCAGAAGGTGAAGAATTCCTATGAATAAACAGTTCCTGGTAAGATATATGAGTTAATATTATAGATTTGATCATCACCGCAATATATTTATTAGCAGGAAATGTAGCTAGGTTTATGGGTATTAAACTGTTATCACTAGTCCAAGGGATAACGTTACCGTTATGGTTAATCATATTGTAGAACAAGAAAGAACATAGTAAAATATTAGCGCCTAGTATTGCAAATGATAATTTTGGTGTTTTTTTAATATAAAACCAATTATTAATATAGTGATTAGGTACATGTATAGCAATCATATAATAATAGAGAAAACGCACGTCAACGCATATACTTAGAAATAAAAAGAATCCCATATAAATAGTGCTTCTAACGCCGATTGAATAGTTAATATCTCTTTGAAAATGTAAAATAGACATCCCAACAAAAATAGAATCAAATACAAAAGGTTTGCAAAACGAGTTTATTAAATAAGTAGATACAGTTATTAACCCTTGTAGTTTGTAGAAAGTAACGAGGTTTTTATTTTGAATAGCATGAATTAAATCTGTACATCCATGAGGCGCTATTAAAATAGGCATTCCGTGTTTTATTATTAGTGTATCTAACACGTTTGGCTTAGTTATTATAGAATACAACATTTAATATAGTCGATTATATTATCTGTTTATTAATGTTTATATTGATACAATTTGTATTATTATATGAATTGTAAATTATGAATTATAAACTGATTGATTTCAATTATAAACTGATTTATAAAAAAAATGAATTAAAAATAATTATTATACTTACTATTACTAATAGAAAATATGATTATTCCAGTAAAGTGTTTTACATGTGGCATGGTTATTGCTGATAAGTACAGATATTATTGTAAAGAAGTGCGTAAAATGAAATTAGCTAAACAATCAATCGAGAATGGTAGTATTGACAAAATAATATATTTAACAAAAGAATTCGCGGATAAAACTCCAGAAGGTGAAGTATTGGATGATTTGGGAATAACTAAAATGTGTTGTCGTAGACACTTTCTAACACATGTAGATATAGATTAATTTCTCGGTATAATATATAAATATACTAATGGCTAAAAAATCAAGAACAAAATCTCAAAAAAAATATAAAATGGTAGGATGTAATAGAACTAAAAATAAGAGAAAAAACAGTAAAAAACATTTAGGAGGTTCATTAGGAGGAGCTGCACTCACGCCTGCAAATTATAAAGCAGGTAAACCATTTTCTAATGATGCAAAAGCTTATACAGCTGAAGGACCAAAACCAGGTGGATTCAATTTTTTAAATCCACAGTCATCTTCATATAAAGGTGTAGGTGGTGGGTGTGGTTGTAAGAGCAATCCGCTACCTGCAGTACCTAATGGTCTTTTAGGAAAGGCATGGAGTCCTTCAGTAGGAAGTTGGCCTGGTGTAGATGGGAACCCAAATAATAGTAACCACCTAGGATATAACACATATGATAATGATATATCAAGACAAATGAAAGATGTTGGTGCCGCTTATCCTTATACGTATATGAAGGGTGGAAAAAGACGCAATAATAAAACACGAGCATTAAGAAATGGTAAAAAAATGAGCAAGAATATGAGAAAGAATATCAGCAAGAAAAATAGACACTCTAGAAAGAATAAAAACAAACATGGCAAGAAAAAGGGTGGTGGTATCAATAATTATTTAATTCAGGATTTCGTAAATTTAGGAAGAAACGTAAAATACAACATGGGTAGCACATGGAATGCATTAAACGGATACACCGCACCAGTAAACCCTAATCCTTGGGAAGACCAATATGAACATGCACAGCTAAAAAATCATGATAAAACATTCTATTAAAATAGTAACATTCTATTAAAATAGTAATAGTCTATTAAAAATAGCGACTTTTAATTGTAATCAATTTATTTTTTCTTTGTATAATTCATAATAAATGGCTGTTCCTAAAAAACTAAAAGACCTTTGTCCCCCAGCGTTACTATACTTCATTATTTCGATTGTGTTTTATGTAATTTCTGTATTGCAAAATTTAGGAAATAACAATACCTACAGTGTAGGTCATCTAACAACAACTGTTCCCAACACAGGAGTTGTTTTTGTAGTTGAACTAATCTACATCTTATTCTGGACTTATATTTTGAATTTAATCTGTAAGGATGGATATACTGCGTTATCATGGTTGCTAGTGTTATTTCCAATCGTCCTGTTGTTTGTTATTATTGGTATGCTTATGATTGAAATGTAATTATTTTAACAAATAATATAATATGATATATAATATAATATAACATATTATGATTAAAAATGGTGCCAAAATTAAAAATAATACCAAAATAAGTGGTACACCAAATGGTACATCATGTGAAACAAATGGATGGAAATACGTGTCTATCTGGGGTGAACCGAAAGAAAGGGGCTATGCTTATGGTGCTATTTGTGCCAAGGATTTTGAAGAAATACAAAAAATACTGGTTACCATAATCCCTATAAAATATGGTCTGGAATGGTCGTGGTTTATTGAAACTATAGGGACCGAACTGATGACTGTTAGTAAACAAAATGCCGAGTTATTCAACGAAATGACAGGTATTGTTGAAGGTTGTAATTCCAAAGGCGTGAAAACTACCATAAAAGAAATAATCGCCTGGAATTATTATTTGAGCATACCTTATTGGTGGAACGATTACGTAAGAAGACACAAAAAAAATAATAGGGTAGAGATAGAGGACCGATGTAGTGCTTTTATGGCGGTTGGCAAGGATTGGACATCAGATGGTAAAATTGTAGCAGCACATAATACATTTACCTGGTTTTATGACGTATTCAATATTGTTTTGGATATACGACCAACGAAAGGAAACCGAATAGTTATGCAAACATCCCCATTATTGATATGGAGTGGTAGTGATTTTTTTATAACTTCAGCTGGATTTATTGGATGTGAAACCACTATAGAGGGGTTTGATTCTTATAAAAAACAAGTACCTCGAAACTATAGATTACGCAACGCAGCACAATATGCTAATACCTTAGATGAATATGAAAAATATTTATTACAAGGTAATGGTGGAGATGGAGCTTCGTCATGGTTAATAGGCGACACGAATACTAATGAAATTATGCGTTTTGAATTAGGTCGAAAGTATCACAATACCACAAAAACTAAAAATGGGTATTTTATAGGATTTAATTCTACTTATGATAATAGGATTAGAAATATTGAATGTAATAGGAGTACTAATATATTTGATATCCAAACACATATAGGGTCACGAAAGGTACGTTTGGAAGATTTAATGGATAAACACAAAGGTAAAATCAATTTGGGTATGGCAAAAAAAATACTATCTGACCATTATGACGTATATTTGTTGAAAAATAACCCTAGTTCACGTACTGTGTGTTCCCATTATGAATTAGACAATCGTCAATATTCAACCGTAATAAGTAACAAACCAGCATATACTCCAAAAGGTGCTATTGATGGTAAAGTATGTGACAGTAATATGGCTAAACGAATGCAGTTCTTGGGAAGAATAGGTAATACATGTGGTAAACCATTCAATAGCAAAAGTTTTTTTACTAAACACAAACAGTGGAAAATATTTGAACCTGTTATCAAAAATAAACCCTCACAATCGTGGACATTATTACCACCTACTAAAATGCTAAATGCATATAAGAGCAACGCCAAGAGCAACGCCAAGAGCAACGCCAAGACCAAAAATAACAAAACAAATAAACGAAGTAATAGCACTAGAAAAAATAAACGTGGTAACTACTCAAAAACAATTAAGAAACGTATGCACGCATACACATACCTGTAAACTTACAACACAAATAGCTGAATACTCGTTAGTCTCATAATCATAATCATAATCATAATCACAATTATTTATTTGGGGTGAATATCTTTTCTAGTTTATTAAAAAGGTTTATATTATCTATATTTTTACTACTGTATGTAGTATTATAATGTTTTGTAGGATTACTCAATACATCTTTTATAACCGCAATATCGTTTGATAGATTTCTATTAATTAATATAACATCATTCTTATCAATATAATTTGATATATTCCTAGCACCTAGATACAGAGGTTTGCAATTATGCATAACTGGAGACAACACTTTTTCTGATATATAATCGTTATTGATATAATTCTCAATAGCAATTGTAAACATATATTCTTCATATGGTTCGACGTCTTTGAATTCACCCATTACATATTCCGATTTTTCTTTGTATTGGTTAGCTCCTCTGCCGTATATATGTACTGGCAAATTATGATTGATAATTTCTGTAATTAAATCATGACGGTATTTATGTCCTGGTGCATAATTCTTTTCACTTACACAAATAGACATAATTTTAGGTTTATGAGTTAATGACCTTCCTGGATTGCTATGCCACATGTATGCAAAATGTTCTGTGAAAGGTTCTGGTAAATCTTTTTTATCACCTATAAAGTATTTCCCAATATTTATTTGCGCGTATATTATAAATAATTTATTAATTTTTAATAGCTCGTAAGGTTCGCAGGCTAGTCCAATTACATTCTCTTTGGGTATTTTTATTAGAGTAGGCATAGCTTTATTAAGAATAATAGCATGTGTATAAATGAGTTTGTCTGTTATGTAAAATTCTTTATTCATTCCATAGTTTTCATTTTCATTAAGATTATATGTCTTTTCAAAATTAGTTTTACATGTTGTGCTATCACAGAAATCTGAGAATATCTTAATTATAAAAACCATATATATTAGTATAACATATATTTAATATTATTTTAATATGATTTTAATATGATTTTAATATAATATATTTTTAAAGTGATTTTAAAATAATATGATTAATAATTATATGAGCGGTGATACAGAAAAAAATATGACTACAGTTTCGTGGAAACTTATAGATAAATACTTTGTGGACAATCCAAATAACTTGGTGGCACATCACTTGGAATCATATAATAATTTGTTTAATGGTGGAATCAACAGAATTTTTCTAGAAAATAATCCAGTTAGGTTTATAGAACGTGAGAATGACGCACAACCAAACAAACGTAATGAATGTTTACTTTATTTAGGTGGCAAAAATGCAGATAAGATATATTTCGGTAAACCTATTATTTATGATGATAATTATACTCACTTTATGTACCCAAATGATGCCAGATTACGAAACATGACTTACGGCATAACAATCCATTACGATGTTGAAGTAGATTTCATTTATTATGATAGTGAGGGAGAAAAACAAGAACACAGTACTACTCTAGAAAGAGTATTATTAGGTAGATTTCCAATTATGTTACAATCAGATTTGTGTATTCTGAATAATCTGCCAAAAGAGGTGAGGTATAACATGGGCGAATGTCGTAATGATTATGGTGGTTACTTCATAATAGATGGAAAAGAAAAGGTGATTGTTTCTCAAGAAAAATTTGCAGATAATATGTTATACATAAAAGAAAACAAACCAGACGATATATATAGTCACTCAGCTGAAATAAGATCTGTTTCTGAAGACACTTCAAAAGCAGTAAGAACAACTGCGATAAAAATAGTGTCACCTTCACCCACATTATCTAATAATCAAATTGTCGTAGCAGTACCCAACGTGCGTAAACCCGTACCTCTGTTTATACTTATGAGGGCATTAGGTGTTATATCAGACAAACAGATTATAAAATGCTGTCTGCTGAACCTAGAAAAAAATCAGAGTTATATTGATTTGTTCATACCATCGATTCATGATGCGAATAAAATATTTACACAGAAAACTGCAATAGAGTATATTGCGACATTTACAAAAAGAGGTACTACTTCTAGTGTAATGGAGATTTTGTCTGATTATTTCTTGCCTCATGTTGGTGAGCTAAATTTCCTGGATAAGGCATATTTTATTGGATATATGGTGTTTAAATTATTAAAAGTATTCAAAAAAGAGAAAAAACCTACAGACAGAGACAATTTCAAGTTCAAACGTGTAGAGTTATCTGGAACGCTAATGTATGATTTATTTCGAGAATACTATTTAATTCAAAAGAAGGAGATTGCGAGAAAGATAGATGAAGAGTACTATTATCACAAGGGTGAGTACGTGGATAATGATGCTGACCAAGATCAGGAACAGGTTCTGAGACAAGGAGCAATAGGAGGTGCAAAGGGTAAAACTAAGCGATATCAAGAAGCAGATAAATACAAGAATAATTTTATTAATTTGGTTGTATCTAACCCTCATTTTTTCAAAGACAGGGTTGTAGAGAACGGTTTTAAGAAAGCATTCAAGGGTAATTGGGGGTCGCAAACGCACACGAAAAAATTAGGTATAGTTCAAGATTTGAATCGATTAAGTTGGAATACCTACATATCCCATGTAAGAAAGATGAACTTACCATTAGACCCCACAGCTAAAGTGATAGGTCCTAGGTTGTTGAACAGTTCACAGTGGGGGTTGATTGATCCGTTGGATACTCCTGATGGTGGGAATATTGGGTTACACAAACACTTGGCTATTTCTAGTTATATAACGGTGGGGTCTCCGCGTGAAGATATGATTTCATGGTTGCGTGTTAATATACCTATAAAGATGATATTGGAATGCTCGCCAGAATATCTGTATGATAGTACAAAAGTCATAGTGAACGGTTATTGGCTTGGTGTGGTGGATACACCTATAGATGTTCATAATTTACTAAAACTATATCGTAGAAATGGTATAATACCAATCTATACAAGTATTTCATTCGACTACGAGAATAACGAAATCCATATTTATAGCGATGCAGGTAGATTATGCAGACCTATCTACTACATGAGTAATGGTAAAATTAGTTTTGACCGAAAAGACGTAATAGAGCGATTTAATAAAGGAACTATAAAATGGGAAGAAATTGTTTCAGGTTTCAAGAAAAAGAATGATAGCAAGTTCGGAATTAAGAAGAATAGATTGTATAATATAACAGAATTGTACCCAGATATTTCCACTAACGAAGAAACTGCATATAATGCTTTGAATAGTCATCAATCGGTGGTGGATTACGTTGATTCTGCCGAAGAAGAAGGTGCACTAATTGCAATCAATTCCGCAAATCTGAAAAAGAATAAATACTATACTCATGTAGAAATCGACCCGTCGCTATTGTTGGGTGTCATGGGGAATCAGATTATTTATCCAGAGAATAACCCTTTTCCACGTAATTCTTTCTCTTGTGGTCAAAGTAGACAAGCTGTCTCTGTTTATCATTCTAATTTTCGTAATAGAATAGATAAGATGGGGGTTGTTTTGAACTATGGACAAATCCCCCTTACTAAGTCACGCTATATGGAATACGTGAACAACGAAGAGCAACCATATGGTGTTAACACTATAGTGGCTATTATGACGTACACCGGGTATAACGTAGAAGACGCAATCTTGATAAATAAAGGGGCCATAGATAGGGGTCTTTTTAGAACAACTTATTATTCGATGTTTGAAGCTAGACAGGAGAGTTCGTCTGTGAGTGGAATGATAAACTCAAAATTTGCCAACATAGAAAAGAACAACGTAATAGGCAAGAAGAAGGGTTATGATTACAGTTTATTGGACGATTATGGTATGATTAAAGAAAATACGCCATTAACCGAGAAAGCAATATTGATTGGTAAGATAAAATCTAATTTGGAGAACAAGGATGTTTGGATAGACGATTCGGTCAAAGCTAAGAAGGGTCAATTAGGTTATGTTGATAAGTGTTTTATTACTGACGGCGAAGAAGGATTCAATATCGCAAAGGTGAGGGTGAGAGAGGAAAGAATACCTGCTATAGGTGATAAAATGGCTAGTCGTGCTGGACAGAAGGGTACTTTAGGTTTGATAATAGACGAAGAAAATATGCCATTTACGTCGGACGGCACTAAACCTGACCTAATTATTAACCCTCATGCGTTGCCATCTCGAATGACTATTGGTCAGATTGTAGAATCATTATTAGGAAAAGCATGCACTAGTTTTGGAGCGTTTGGTGATTGTACTGCTTTTCAAGTAAAGGGTAGTAATTATAAGACGTATGCACCTTTGTTGGTGGAAGCTGGATTCAACTATACTGGTAACCAAATATTATATAATGGTATGACGGGAGAACAGTTGAAAAGCGATATATATATAGGACCTACTTACTATATGCGTTTGAAGCACATGGTGAAAGATAAGATTAATTACAGAGCTAGAGGTCCTAATGCTGTATTGACTAGGCAGCCAGTTGGTGGTAGGGCAAATGATGGTGGTCTTCGTATTGGTGAAATGGAACGCGATGGTGTACTTGCGCATGGTATGTCCCATTTCTTGAATGAATCATATTTGGTTAGAGGTGACGAATATTACGTTGCGGTTTGTAATAAAACTGGATGCCTATCTATCTATAATCAGAGTAAGCAATTGTTTTTGAGTCCGATGGCTGATGGTCCAATCAAGTTTCATACTAATGCAGACAGTACGACGAATATACAAAACTTGTCGAGATTTGGTCGTTCATTCAGTTTATTGAAAGTCCCATATTCATTCAAGCTTCTTTTGCAGGAGCTGAATGTTATGAATATACAAATGAGGATTATCACAGACGAAAACGTAGACCAACTGCTTTCTATGAATTACTCAAATAATGTAAATAAACTAATGAATATGGAAAATGTCGAATTAGAAAACGTAATTAATAAATACGCAACTGAGATACGAAAGAAGCTTAATTTGCCAGTAAAAAAATCGGCGTTGGATATGAAAGAAACGCCCGAAATGCCAGACCAATATAAAGAATATAATATGCCTATAGGTGAGTCGACTGAGGGTGATAGTAATGCAAATGCAAATGCAGATAGCGAAAACAATACAACACTCAGTAATATTGGCAATACTGTTTCAGAATATGTTCCTACAGAGGTAACTAATGTATTTGAAAATATAAAGTCATCTGTACAATCCGCTACAGGAACGGTAACTGGAGCAATAAACACTCAACAACAAGAGACATCCCAAACACCACAATCTGGACAAACACCCCAAACACCACAATCTGCACAAACCGCCAATATATCATTCCCTACAAACTCACAAGAAAACACACCAACAGCTGTTGATTCAGCAAATGATAAAAGACCAGAATTCACAATAAATATCAATACTGCAAGTTCAAGTGAAGACAAACCTAGCATACTAGATATGGAAAAAAAAGAAGAAGAAAAGAAAGATGAAGGTGATGAAAAAGAAGAAGACAAGAATGAGAATAAAAAAATAATTATCACGACTGATACAAATCTATCCTCATAAAAATATTATATACTTCAAATAATAAATATAATAAAAAAATGAATTAAAAATATTATATACTTCAAATAATAAATATATAATATAATGACAACTGTAATCAATATACCTGTAAACGAGATATACAAATCCAGAAACAACGCTCTTTCTCATATGAAAGAGCAAGGATACAACATAAGTGAATATGAAAACTTTGGCATTAATGAAGTTAATATCATGAAAGAAAATGACCAACTAGACATGCTTCTAGAAAAAAAAGTCGTTAATAACAAGAAAACAGATAACAAGGACAACAAAAATAATGACTCTTTGAACCCACAAACACAAAAAACATACATAAAATATTATTTAGGCAAATCGTTGAGACCAACCAACATAGATGAAATGATAGATGATTTATTTACTATAGAAGAAATGCTAACAAAAAATGACACATTATACATTATCGTAAAGGATGAGATGAATGAAACAATAGTAACATATCTGAAACATATATGGGATACTACGAATATATTTATAATAGTTGAAAACATAAGACGTTTACAGTTTAATATACAAAACAACGTATTAGTTCATAAGCATGTAATTTTGTCGCCAGATGAGACAGCTGATATTATGACCAAGTACAATATAAAGGATAAAACCCAGTTGCCAGAAATATCTAGGTTTGACCCAGTTGCACGTAGTATAGGCATTCGTCCAGGTATGGTATGCAAAATACTTCGCCCGAGTAAATCTGCTATTGAAACAACATATTATAGGGTTTGTGTTTAATTATATAATACATTTAATATATTTGATACATTAATTAAGATACTATTTTTAATACTTTAACTAACCTACTGTTTTTTATTTAAATATAACAAATATAATATAATATAATAATTATGGTGTATCCTCTACCAAAGGACAACATTATTACATTATATAGCAAAAGCAACTGTAAGTATTGTACATCTGCTAAAAATTTATTAATAAAAAACAATATTAGCCATGAAATAATAAATTGTGACATTTTTTTATCAGAAAACAGAGATAAATTAGTGAATTTGTTAACAAAAACTGCAAAAACTGAAATAAAGACGTTTCCAGTCATTTTCAACAATAAAAAGTATATTGGTGGCTACACAGAATTAAAAGAAAAACATGACAAAACCCCAGATGCCTTTATACACTCTTCTGTTGATGTACTAGATTTCGATAGTATTTTTTGATTGTATATTTTGTTTGAACCAACAATTCAAATCAATATATAAGAACATTTTAGTAAAACCTCAAGGAGATTAAAACAGAAAAGTGTACAAGACACCAAACTAGTAAAATGATATTAATAGTTAATAGAAAAATAATATTATCATTTAATAATATAGCATTATGTCAATTTGTATAGAAAAAAATGAAAATTTGAATAATACTATTCATGATTTAGAACAAACAATAAGAAAGGATGTTAGTAAAGAATACAGCAACCCTAGTGTGTTTCGAAACAAGCTGAATGAAATAACTGATAAAATGCCACCAGTTTTAAACGCCTTTGAAAAAGCTTTTATTAATTATGAAAAGAACAAACAAGATACAGAAGCTGCATCTATATTGAATACATCTAAGAATTCTCTTGAAAAATTAATTACTCAACTGTTTATGCTAGAAAACAACATAGACAAAAACACCGAGGAATTAAACATCAATCTGAAACTATTGGACGAAGAGATTAACATATTAAAAAAAGAAAATAAACAGTTGAAAAAGACGTATACTCAATTCGAATCATCCGCGAATGCTTCAGATGAGATGATTGGTGATTTTCGAACGATATATGATATTAGGTATTTAAAAGCATGGTCTATATCAATATCATTAATCATAGGTATTTATATGATAATTACTATTTTTAAACCAACCACAAATACAGTTAAAAAGTAATCTTAAAATATTTGTAATAATTAAATGTTTCTGAATATTAGCCCTTTCCGTCCTAAAAAAGATGGATATTATTATCCAAAATATCCAAATAATACTTTATTAAGATTCGACAATACACAGTATAATCTAGATAATCTAGATAACCGAAAGCTAGTCAATCGTAGTAGTAATAAAATAGTACGAAACGTGTTGAACAGTCACAGTTTGTATGCATCAGTGGTGTGTGGAATTAGTGATTTTGAAAGTGATTGTCCAAATAGTAATTATCCGAATCCTTATATAACAACATTATTTTTAGCAACGTCTTTTGTTTTTTTTAGTTATATTATTGGCAACAAATACAAAATAAAGTTTTTAAGGTATTGTAAATATAAAAATGTCGCAATAATATAAATATAGATGAGTACTTTAGAATTAGAAAAATTGAATAAAGAGTATGATTTGACATTAAAACAATATAACAAAGCTATGAATGATTATTTGGGGTTATTGCCAAATTTTACAGATGCCTCTTACAACTTAAGTGATGCATCAGATAATGCATTCACAAAAAAAATTAACAAAAAGAAAACAGAATTATTAGTAAAGTTAGACAGTATAAATGACAAATTAATACACATCGGTAAAAGTATTATTAATACAAACATTAATACGATGCCTATTTATAAAAACTCAGACAAAATTTCTGGTATTTATGAGGAAGGAATAGATATAAGTTTGAAAGATTTAGATACCGAAAAAATAAAATTAAAAAACATGTTAAAGTCAATTGTCAGTATGGACGAAGAGAGTAATGATGTAAAGTTAACTTTAGAATCCTACTACTACAAATTTTTTGGATTAGTAATTTTGGTGATTTTTTGTATAGCCTTGTTTGCATTTGTTAATACTATAAAAGCAGCTGACAATGGTAATCCTGAATAAAAATACATATATTTCCCAACTCTAAATAATATAAGTATTTCAAGATTGATTCATGTTTTTCTTAGCATTATATATAATATATGTATAGTGAAGGAATGAACGCAAATATGGTATATTTAGACACATTAGACGATGATACACAGATAAATGTAAAAATGAATTATTATAGATATATGCTGTTGTTAGTAATTTTCTTATTTTTATTGGTGTTATTAGCAAAAGTAGCATCAGTATCATCTGGTCAATCAGGTGGTGGTATGTATGGTTCGCAATTGAATGATTGTTTACTTCTTATTGCAATATTAGTTATAGGTTTATCTTTGGGAAACTTATTTATGTAATTGTTGTAACCATATCGAAAGTATATTAAAATCTTATTTATTGTAGTATTATTTATTGTAGTATTAATTATTATTTATTGTATTAATGTATAATAATATAATATGTCAAATAACTTTTCATCCAATATTGAAACATTTACAAATAAGATTAATGAATATAAAAATTATAAAAATCAAAATGATAATAGTGCAAGTGTAAGTTTAACGCAAGGTGACAAGTTTATGAACTATCAAAAAAGAATTAACGAGGTAACCAAATCAAAACGTATACCAAAACAAGATAAAATACTAGAAGGTTATACAGGGAGGACAGATACTACGACAGGCAACGATGACGCGCACACTATGCCTAGTTTTGATTTAGCGCAAAATACAAATGATCTTATCAATAGCGTAAAGTTACCTGACAACTACAATAGTAATAATCAACAACTTATGAAAGAATACAGCAGTTTAATGAACGACTTCAAAACCTTACAGAACAACATGAAAACTGCAACAAATAAATATTTAGAAAGGTCGAGTAGAAAAAATAACAAATACGCAGGTAAAAACGTCTGGTTTGCTGACAGTAACGGAAGCTACTATGCTGGCATGTACGTAACGATGGACGGAATTGCCAGATGGTATCCATCAACGGATATTTTAGATAGTGCCAAGAATTGTAATAATATAGAATGGTTATATGCAAATTCAGATATAGTATTTAAAAGTGAATGGGAAAATTCAGGGCATTTTATTAAGATGGACGATGATGTAATCCTTATGACAGGTGATGCGATGGAGTCAGTTGACCAGTGTGGAATATCAGGTACAAATGTTTTTGTTGGAGCTGGTATGGGTGGTGATGCGGATTTACAAGGTGTTTACAAAACAAACAAATCCACGCCTACAGGTTACTTAGGTGGTGATCCAGGTAATGCTATTATAGTGCAAAATCCTAATTTTAATGCGCCAAAACTACCTAGTGATAGTTATGAGTCTTATAGCTCAGATACAGTAGTACCTGGATGGAGTTTTAATGCTGTATTGATGAATAGTTCATCTGCGTGGGGCTATCCAACACCTTATCCGCATGGTAGTCAAGCATGTTCCATACAAGGTACGTCAACAATCAGCCAGACATTTAGTAATGTAGAGGCAGGAACTTATACTGTGGAGTTAATGGCTTGTGGTAGAAACTGTTGTGATGGTTCTGGTGAATCAAATCCTATAAATATCAATTTGAATGGTACTACTTTCTATACAATAAATGTTCCTGTAAATCAGTGGACAGATGTATCAGGATCATTTACAGTATCATCCCAAGGTACATATACAATAGAATTTGCAGGTACATATACTGCTGGAGATAGGTCAACCGCTGTTCAAAATATATCAATAGCACAATCAAGCGGGTCAGGTACGATGACGTATGACATGTGTAAGGCAGCCGCATATATTGACGGATATCAGTATTTCGGTATACAAAACGGTAATCCTAATACTGGCGAAGGTTATTGTGCCGCAACAAATGATTTTGTGAGTGCATCGCAACCAGGTACTGCTCATAAACAAACAAAAGTAACTACAATTTGGCAGACTAATACAACAACTGGTGCTTATGCTAGATTGACAAGTACTGGTGTGCTTCAAGTTGTAGATAGTAATGGAAATGCTGTATGGTCATCAACTGGTCCAACAAACGGGGCTAATTATATAGGTTGTTATAATGACGCTGCGATGTACGGGAAACCACGCTCACTAAGTAATTATGTTGGTAATGGCGATGCTATGGATTGCAGAAATATAGCTAAAAGTAATAATGCAACAGTTTATGGTAATCAGTATTATTTTCCAACATCAGGAGGTGAGTGTTGGGAATCAAGCGATTTAGATTCAGCCAGAGCAGCAGGTAAAGCAACAAATTGTACTAAAGATAGTAGTGGTAATATGGTAGGTGCGGCTTGGTCAAATGCTGTGTATACCTACAATCCAGGTATAGGATGTTATATTTATGCACAAAGTGACGGAAACTTGGTTGTGTATAGAGGTTCAAATCCGAATGATAATCAAGGTGCTATTTGGTCGACTGAGACCAACGGTAAACAAAAAGATTCATGGCCTGGATGGGACCCGAAAAATACCAAATATGGAAAATCGTGGGTGTATAATGGATATGATGGTAATAACGGAACAGGTAATGATGGTTTTGTTCTTTATCCAAATGAGAGTTTGTCTGACCCATCTGGTGTTATATGTTTAACTATGCAGAGCGACGGAAACCTAGTTTTGAAAACTTCGACAATAGGTGAAGCATATGCAAAAGATAGTAATGGAAAATTCATGGGTTCTGATAATGACGCAATAGCTATTTATAAAACACCTTCTATGCCAAGCAACGATAATTATGGTAAGTTATCATATATAGATAACGCAGGTATAAGTCATCCTTATGATGACACCAGCTATACATATACAAGCAGTTATACTGAAATACCTAATTTAAAACAAACCGAATATTCGTATTCAATAAATGGAGTTGATTCAGTAACTGATGTTAGTTTAGAAGATTGTCAACAGGCTTGTAGTAATGATGATGGTTGCGGTGGGGTTGTATACGATACTAGTGGTCAGGTTTGTTCATATAATAGCATTAATGCGATGCCTAGTAATACTATGGTCTCTTCTAGTACAGGAAGTTCTTACTTGCGAAATAAGAAACCATCTGCCAGTAGTTATACAGGTAAAGTAACACATGTTGATAGTGATTCTTATAACAACTTTGTACCAGGAACATCAGCAACAAGTTATACTGGTACTTATGAATTAAAAGGCAGTACATCTGTCCAAAGGCAACAATTACAGCAATTACAAGGCAAATTGAATCAAATATCAAGTAAAATCAAAGAGAACAACAATAAGCTTTCGAAAGGTAATGACCAGATGTTTAACCAGAGTAGCACTAATATGAATACGAGTAATCAATACATGAAGGATTATTCAAGAATGAATAAAGGTATTGAAGAAGAGAAAGAAATGAGTGTACGAATAGATAACATGTTAGATAATAGTGATATAGTGATGTTGCAAAAAAATTATACTCATGGGGTATGGACTATTTTAGCTATAGGTTTGTTATTAGTAACAATAAGCATAGCAAAAAAATAATTGGTCACTTCAACATACGAAAAATATATAAATTTGTAAAGAGAAGTATTTTTTAATTAAATATGATATTATATAAATTATCTTGATATAGTTTATATAATATGTCTAATGATTCAAGCGGGAACTCAACACAAATTTTGAATGATATCAAAAAACTCCAGAAAATGGAAACTGATATGTTTAGTAACTTAGATACTAATCCAAATTTAACAGAGGATGAAAAGAACCAGATGGTTGATGAAATTACAAATATTGCGAATATGAGAGTAAATTTATATCATTCGATGGGTGGAATAAATGCATTTATGAATAAGGCATTTAATTCAACATTAGGTACATTAGATGACCAAAGTTACGCTCTGGCTATAATTGAGAAAGAACTAAAGGAATCCCGTAGAAAGTTAGAAATAATGCAACAAGAAAAAATGAACAAAATAAGACAGGTAGAGATTAACGAGTATTACAGCGACAAATACAAAACACATACATACTTGATGCAAGTGATAGTATTGACATTAATACCAATTATAATTTTAACATTACTTTATTCAAGAGGTACACTGAAAGATACTCCGTACTATATTCTATTGATACTTGTGCTGGTTGTTGGTGGTTATTTTTCATTAACAATCTGGCTATCCATAACCAAACGTAATAATATGAATTACGATACCTATGACTTTTATTTTGACGCTAGTAATGCACCATCCCCATCAACTGATGCAAGTAATAATAGTGACCCTTGGACGTCATCATCCAGTAACAGTAATGAATGTAGTGGTGCTGATTGCTGTGACACCGACATGAGTTACGACAGTTCCAATAATATATGTGTTGAGTCATTTGGTGGTATGAATATTACTGAGAGTATGATTGATGCTATGGTTAACAATTCAACAAACCAAAACAAATACAAGCAAAACAACAACAGTAATTTTGTTGCCAATAATTCACCTAGTTTTATCAACTATGCTTCAAAGTAATTGTAAATATAAATCATATTTCGTGAATAACATATTTTTGTAAATATAATAACATATTTTTATATAATATCATATTTATATAATAATAATATATGCCAAAAAAACATCCATTTCGTCATCATCATCATCACCATCAACAAACACAGTTAGACCATTTTAATGAATTGTTAAATAATGCAAAAGAAATGAATACGTGTGATAGTGAATGTCAATACCGTAAAAAATCACAAGAGTTGCATAAACGACTAGAACGTTCTTTAGAAGTAAAAAAAGAATTACCTGGTAAGATCGAAGATAACGAGAAAGAGTTTATTATTTTTACAAAGGGTAAACAATTTTACAGAAATATGGTAGACAAAAAAATAAAGTTAGACATTAGAGAACTTCTTGGTAAATTTATATTAGATTTTAATAATGATTCTAAAAACATGAATCGTAACATAGATACTTATGACAATTTATACGTGAATTATGATAATGTAAAAGATTTATACAAAACGTATAAGCATGAGAATATGATGTTGAGAAAAAATATAAAAATAGAAGGAAATGATATTCTAACAAACGAGCGTAAAACATATTATGAAGAACAAGGTATAACGACATTACGCGCCTACAATTACGCCATAAGCATCATATATGCTATTCTTCTAGTATTATTCATAATATTTTTCTTCGTGTATCCAACAGATATGGGTCTTGGCGGTAAGGCGGGTGTAATATTAGGGTTAGTTGTTTTGTATTTTGTGCTTCCATATATTTTGGGCGCAATTATAGCAACAGCGTATTTTATATACGGTAAGCTACCAAAGAACGTATATGCAACAAAAACTGATTAAATTTATAATAAACTAATATTAGTACTTAAACTGAAACTTTAGTAAAAATTATACACCCCCGATACAAACCGATATAAAATGTGAATTTTGTGTTTATTTTATATGAATTAATAAACCTGGGTTATATATGAAAATAGTAACTGCAGTTGTCAATAACCCATTATTTATTATTATTCAATATTACACTTTAAAAAAGTATTTCAAAGGGTCGTCTTATGAGTTTATAGTGTTCAACGATGCAAAAGATTTTCCTGATTTTACAAACAACAACGAAACCAAAATAAAGGCAATTATAAAATCAGTTTGCAAAAAGCTAGGTATTTTATGCATAGATATTCCAAATAGTCACCATAGAAAAATGAAAGAACCTAGTTTCAGAACGGACGACTCTATGAATTATATATTGAAATATCAAATACGCAATCCAGATAAATATTTATTATTAGACAGCGATATGTTTTTGATAGATTATTTTGATATAAACAATTGGTCTGCGTATGATTGTAGTGTTGTTTTACAAAGTAGTACACATGGTACGAATGGTAACCAAATTAATTATTTTTGGAATGGTATATATTATTTTGACATGACTAAAATGAAAAATACTGAATTATTAAATTGGAGATGTAGTCCATATTGTGACACGGGTGGAATGACACAAGTATGGTTAGAAAAAACGAAAAAAGAAATACCAGAATCTATTAACTATATGAAGTGTTTAACTGGTGGATGGAATATTGATGACCTACCAGATAATTTGAAATCGAAAAAAAGGTTAATAGAATTTATTAAAAATGATTGTAGAAATAAGAATGCTGACGATGGTGATAGTATATTCAGCGAAATATATGAAGATGTTTTTTTTCATTATAGGTCAGGAGGTAATTGGAGAGTCGAAGGTATGATGTTTCATGAAAGTAACTCAAAGAAATTACAAGATATATTATTATCTTAAACAGATATCTGTAACACCAACCTAACGAATCTAGCCAAAAATTCGCAATAAAATCACAATAAAAAAGGTTAATATATACACTAATTTTCTGTAGACATTAACAATCTATACATTTTCAACTATTTTTCTTTATTTTTTGTTTATTTTTTCTTTATTTTTTCTTTATTTTTTGTTTATTTTTTGTTTATTTTTATTCATCCTCTAATTCGTCCATTTCATCAGATTCCAAAGGAATAAACCTGCACTTATGCCATCCAGTCGATTTCGCAAGACCAAACATCCTGTTCATGTATTCTGTCACCTCTAATCCTTTCGGTGGTTTTCTATTACCATGTTCCTGAACAAACCATAATTTGAACTCATCCTGGACATTCTTCTTTCCAATTTTATCACGATTAGTGTCAGTTTTAACAATCCTCTCACTTACAAATGCGGCAATATGGTCCTGGTTATTACGATATTTATTAGAAGCATTAATCACGTGTTCACAATCAGTTACGATACCCTGTGTTTCAAAAGCTTTATTAACAAGAATACTAGCTAGAACTGGCGCAAATTTTGGTAGTTTCTCTTTTAGTGTCTTATCTTTCTTAAAAACATACTTCGTTTCATCAGTATATGTTTCATTCTCATCCACAAATTTTGCAACGTAATCTACTTTTCTAATTCTTCTCCAAGTACCGTCATCATTCGATTCTATATCAAACAGATTATTAGTACATACCACCAAGTTGAATTGAGGTTCAAATATCTCACTCTCTGAATATAACCCTCTTGCTTGAATAGGGTCACCACCAGTCAATTCCTTCATTATACCTTCATTCAACTTTACATTTTTACTAGGTTCTTGCATTACAGCATATCTTACGCCTTTCAGTTTAAGTATCTCATCTGATGTGCCACCAATCAGTCCACGTTTTTCAGTAACTAATGTTATCGGAACAGTACCTTTATAGTTACCTAATACGCATGACATCAAATCCGTCAATATCGACTTACCGTTACTACCACTACCATGATATACGTTGAATGTCTGATTTTTATTAGTACCAATCAAACACGAAGCCAAATGTTCTATCATATAAGTCTTCAACTCTGGAATCGGAAACAGTTTATTAAAGAACTCCATAATATCGTCTTTACAAGAACTCAACCCTTTGGTTTTATCAATCTCATCACTATTAATATAATCTATATTTGTGCATTTTGTTATGTAATCTTCGGGATAACCATCTCTAAACACCTTGTTATCAAAGTCAACGACACCATTATTAAAACACAATAAATGTTTCTTGGTATCCATGTTTTTGATAAATTCGCTATCATAAAACAACTCCATAGCTTCACGAACAATATTATTCTTGTCATTTGTTTTTTTCAACGTAAGCATTATATCGCCAATTATCTTCGCCTTTTTACGTATGAATTCAGCACGTTCATCGCCAGCATCATACTCCGTATATTCCGCTTGATATGCGTCTGCTTTTTTCGAAAATAGGTCATACATTTGTGTAGATATCGCATCTCTTATACTAATACCTCTATCTAATTCCCACTTATGGTTTTTATATCTATACCATATACCGCGTTTATCGTAACTCACACAAACATATCTATCTTTGAACATCTGCTTCAATATAAGTGCTTTATCATATTCTGTCGGACTATTCAACGCATTTTCTAAAGCGTTATCTATGGATTTTCTTTTAACAGTTTCGTAGCCTTCATGGTTGTATTGCTTAGCCCAATACATGATAGAACGTCGTGTAATACCATCACTATTCAGGTTGAAGTATTTCTTCCACTGGTTGTGTAAATCTGGAATAGTAGCATAATCAAAATCATTTGCATTACTTCTTAGCATAACCCAAGACAGGAATAGTCGGTCGTCAGTTCTTTTCAACGCAAACGCAACCTGTCTATTTTCCAAGTGTGAACCAGGAGCATAAAAGCGTTCGGGTAATACTTGTGTGTACTCGTGGGTTTCTCTTATTTCATACTCATTATATTTCAAAGAATCCAACATATAATTCACAGCCTTTGCTAATTTATCTTTATCAGTAATATCAGCTATTTCAACTATATCGTCATCTTCTACTAATAATTTGATTTTCGCCTTGGTTTGTTTTCGTTGTTTTGGTTTGTTACCTTGAAAATTGTTGTACTCGGGTAAAATAGCAGGATTCAAATTAAAACTGACATGGTTTTGATATCGAACACTCAGCATACTAAAGTTATTACGCAAGTCAAAATCTTTAACATTAATCTCATCAACAACGAATTCTTGATCGGTTGTATCTAGGTTTATTTTGAAGTGTTGCACTAATTCATAAGCTTCATTAGCTGGTTTTCTAGAACCGTATAACTGCCAGTTTGTAGTACCTTTTGTAATACCTTCATCAAGTACGGATTCAAAATCATTCGTGATTGGCACATCCAATACGTCTTTTATTTTACCAATAATTTTTTGTCTTAGTAAACGTTGTACAGTACGGTCTGCTTTTATTCCCATTATCATATGAATACCATCCTTTGTTACATTTTGTTCGGTGTTTCTATTTACATTTGGTTTTTCAAAAACATACACAGGAAATGATTGTTCAGTAAATACAAATATATTTTTTAGTTCTTCTAAATACAACAACAATATATCTAATATATGCTCTGGTGTGTGTTGTCTTTCTTCCACAGAGTAATCATACCTAAAATCAAAATCCAGCGCTATAGCACCTTCGTCCAACTGTTTCTCCGTAATATACTCCTTTTGTTTTTTTATAAACACATGTTCATAATAGAGCTTATAATAATCGTTGATATCTTCGTCGTCGATTATATAAGACCCACCTAGAACATTCAGTTTTTTATCAGGTATTCGGGTATGTGTCCCTTTGTTACCTGGTCTATTTTTAGCGTTATGCTTCACGTAGAACTCAGATAAATCAGTATAATTCATACTATTAAGTATTATGTATAATTAAATAGAATATATTTAATTAGTTTCATTTTTTTTATAAATCCTCTCATATTTAACCCCCGTTAAATATTTTTTGCATAACTTAAAATCCGTTACCTATATACAATTACTACTTAAATAATATAAAAATTACCGTTCAATAACAATATATTAAACGTATGTCTATATTCATTTCTAAAGATACTACACGAAGGTTGTTGAAAGACGTTAGACAAATTATAAAAGAACCGTTGACTGATTCTGGTATACATTATGTTCATGACCCAGAAGATATGTTGAAAGGATATGCTTTAATAATAGGTCAAAAAGACACTCCTTATTATGGTGGTATGTTTTTTTTTGAGCTCGTATTTACGAACGATTATCCTTACAAACCACCGTCAATAACCTATTATACAAATGGATACAATATTCGGTTTCACCCTAATTTGTACAGGAATGGTAAGGTGTGTCTTTCACTATTGAATACGTGGAGGGGGGATCAGTGGACTTCGTGTCAGACAATTTCTAGTGTGTTACTTACAATATCCAGTATTTTTACAGAAGATTCACTAATACATGAACCAGGAATAACACCATCTGATCCAGATGTTGCAATTTACAATAAAATTATTAGCTATTATACTATTTTAGTAACATGTGACATTATTAAAGAGAAAATCAAAAGCAATTTTTTTAGTATGTTTAAATCAATTATGAATGACTATTTCCGTAAAAATTATTCTGATATGAAGAAATATATTGATAATAAGATTGTTATGTATCCAGAAGAACGTATGTATAAAACTAGAGTATATCACATGAATGTAGTCGTTGATTATAACATAGCATTAAAGGCAATTAATACAGCCTATAATAGTTTGAAATAGCGTTTTAATTTCAAAAAAAAATGAATATAAATAATTAAATAGATGTATAATATAAGTTTAGAATAATGAGGTTTTGTAACAACTGCGATAACATGTACTATATCAGAATAGATAACAACGATAGTAATAAGTTGGTTTATTATTGTCGTAATTGTGGAAATGAGGATAGTACGATAGCATCAGGTGCTGAGCTAACTGTATCTAGAATTGAGATTAAGAATAACGACAAAACGTATGCTAATATTATCAATCAATATACTAAATTAGATCCTACGTTGCCTAGAATTAATAATATTTTATGTCCTAACACTAAGTGTGAAACAAATACTAAAAAATCAGACAAAGAAATAATATATATTCGTTATGATGATGTAAACATGAAATATATGTATTTGTGCTCAACATGTGACTTTGTTTGGGAAACAAATGAGAATCAATAGTAACCAGGTATAATCAATAGTAATAATAATTAGTAATATAGATTATTATTACAAGTAAAATAAAGTATTTTTAAAAAAAAATGATTAGAAAATATTTATATTATTTTATATAAAATACATAATGAGTGACGACGAAAGAAGTTTTAGTGATAGCAATTATAACAGCGAAGATGAATATCTACCAACAAAGAAAACAAAAAAACCAACCATAAAAAGTAAAAAATCTGCAATTACTATCGATGATTATAATAATGACGACAACGAGGTTGATGATAATCAAGCACTAGATGATAATGATGACGTAGATGATGATCACGTAGATGATGACGTAGATGATGACGTAGATGATGACGTAGATGATGACGTAGATGATGACGTAGATGATGACGTAGATGATGACGGTGATGATGATGACGGTGATGATGATGAGGATGATGATAATATGGTTATGAACGATGACGAAGAATATAATAATGCAGATACAAAAAAAAGAACCAGTAAAAAGAATTCACAAACAACCAAAGAAAATAATGCAGCAGCTAAACAAGATAATTATGGTATGGATGGAATGGACAGTAACTATAATACAGACGATGATTACAATATGGATAATGACGAGGATGATGATGATGACGACTACGATGAGAATTATCTACAAAAATTTGATTCAGAAACCAAAAAAAATTATATAGAAGAATTCCACCCAGAATGCAGAGAAGAAAATTATAATGAAATCATGGCATTATCAAAAGTAGTTAGAGATGAAAGTAATATGATAATAGATCCGTTACATAGAACAATACCATTCCTTACTAAATATGAAAGAGCACGTGTTCTAGGAATGAGAGCAAAGCAGATAGAGTATGGATCATTACCTTTTGTTGAAATCCCAGATAATCTATTTGATCCGCATATTATAGCAAATATGGAATTAGAAAAGAAAAAAATGCCATTCATAATAAGAAGACCGTTACCTAATGGTGCTTTTGAGTACTGGAATTTAAAAGATTTAGAATGTATTTCATATTAAAAAAATTATTAATGTTTATTAATCTTTATTAACGTAAGTAAACTAATTATATTTTTTATTTTATCTGTCTTTTTTGCGCATGTTATATTTTTATATTTTTAATTACATTCTTTACATTAACACATCCCAAAGTCCTTGTTTTTTCAACGTCCTTTATATAGGCACACATTATATCACACGTTGCAGGATTATTCAGCTTCGTGGTATGTTGTTTGCATAGTAACGCACCTCTTTTTAGTACGGTGGTTTTATCTTTTTTATTCAAACCTTCAGGCATTTTACATACTACATGACAAGATGATATTTTATTTGCATGAAACCATATATCATCATCGTCACCTTCGTCTATTACCGCAAAATTATCTTTGGCACTTGTACCTATATAATATGTAACTTCTTCGTCTATTTTTGGGAATTCTACTACTTCTGTTTTCATTATGCTTTAGTTATTAATCGATATTTATTACTTTCACTTTAATATATAAAAATTATAATCATTTTTATTTTTATGTATTAGTGTATTTATAGGTTTCTATCTATATTTATGTAGTATATTTATGTAGTATATTTATGTAGTATATTTGTCTATCTTACTCGTTTAAATTTAAAATATATCGTAAATGTTTGTCATTCAAATCGGTGTCCCTATATCCATCATGATATAGTTTATTTAGATTGAATTTATTAGGTAATAACATATCTAAAGTACTTTTTTTACGACTATTATTTGCCCACATATATGGACTAATATGCAGAACAGAGGTTGTTACATTCATAAACGTAGGATTCACTTTTGTATCAAATTTATCATAAAGATGAGACGATGCCGACATATTAAGTTTAAATGTATTTATAAATGAACTGGCTATACATGCATCTATGGCTTCTTCTAAGTCATCGAACCCAGAATATACATCCGTTTTAAATGTACTTCTCTCTTTTAATGTAATGCCTATAAATAACTTATTCAAATCAAAATTTTCTGTACAATAGTTTTCCAAAATTTCATACTTCAATCTAGCTTGAGCTTCATTAATATTATTTATATCTTTTAAATCAAGGTTAATAGTCGATTGAATAAACTTGTCAACATTTACATATGGTTTCATAGATAATAACAAACAGTTCCACGCTCCACTACAAGAACCAGTAAACACATAATCATCTATTTCAAAGTTCTTTTTAATATAATTGCAAATACCTAGCTGATAAAACCCTCTTAGACCTCCAGGTGATACATATATCATTTTTTTGTTTTGGAGTATTTTATCATTTATTGTGTACATATCCACTTTATCATTATAATCCAAACTACGCCTATCATTATTATAATTATCGTCATTATTATCGTAATAATTATTATTATTATCTCGATTACTTTTGTGTAGATAATTCAGCGGATTTACTGTAGATAATGCACGCGATGCTATCATGCTAGTATAAAAAGCATTTCGTTCATATCTACCTATTAATTTTACGCTAGAGATATATCTAGTGTGACTGCATACGTATAATAATGGTGCTAGATATTTTATATACATTTTTATGTATAACACAATATCTATTTATATCTATTAAACAATACTAAATATTATTTAAACACATACAGAGATGATTATTATTAGTAACCATATAAGTTATGAAAGTGGCATTATGTTTTATAATAAATTATGACCATATATTAAATAAAGAAGATATATGGCGCGAATGGATTGAACATAATAAAGACATTATAAATGTATATTTTTACTACAAAGACAGAGAAAAGATACAATCTAAATGGATTCTTGAGCATGCAATACCTAAGAATTTTATATATCCTACCTCTTATTATAATATAGTACCTGCATATTTATCGCTTATTCGATATGCTTGTATTAGAGACAATAGCAACTTATGGTTTTCTTTCTTGACTGATTCGTGTTGTCCCATAATTTCACCAACAAAATTTAGGCATATGTTCTTTACTAACTATTATAAAAGCATATTGAGTTGGAAGGAAGCGTGGTGGAATATAAATTTTCATAGAAGAGGTAATCTTCGTTTATTGCCTAATAAGTATAGATTAGCAAACGACCCATATTTTATATTGAACCGCAAAGATGCAATAAGCTGTATGTGGTTTATTAAATATAACTCCAAGATGGCAAATACAATATTAGGAGGTGCTATATCTAATGAAAGCTTCTTTGCAATAGTGTTGAAACATTATAAAACATTAGACAAGGTTATATGTAGTCCAACTCATATGTCTGATTGGTCTAGAATGACGACTACAACAAGTCCTTACCTTTTTCGTGATGACGACGATCTTAGAGATAGAAGATTCATAGAATCAAACCTCAGTAAACAAGATAGTAATATTATGTTTATTCGAAAGATTGCCATATTATTTCCAGATGATGTACTAAGAGAATACATATATGGTTATAATAAAAATAAGGATAACAAGTTAAGTGTAAACAAACCACTAATTTATTATTATTACCAATTATGTTCTATTATACATCTTCTGTATCCACAATTATTAGTTGTATTAGTTGTATTTGTTTTATTTGTTTTATTTAGTTTATTCATTAGTCATTTTCTTTGGTTATTCGATGTCTGTTTATTCAATTTACTGATTAATTAAAAATGACTTAAATAATTGGGTAATTCTACATAAAGGTAATACAAAATGTGTATGAAAAATGGGATCTACAGAGCTTATTTGCAATATAAATTAATTAATAATCATAAAAACAAAAATGTAATGTTAGAAAAGTGGTGTAAAGAATACTGTAAAAAACAGTTATGTATTGAGAGTGATAGAGATTTAAAACAACGTGAGTGCTGTTTAAAAGCTATCAAAGATGATTATGAAAAACACAACAATAACAATCAATAATACCAAAAACTAAATAGAATAAAAAATTATTATTGTCGCTGGTTAGCCAATAATAATTCAGGAATAATATTTACACAATAACTACAATATAACTACATTAACACTTCCATCTATTGTCACACACTATACAGGTAACAAATGTTGTCATGGGCTCATCCGCCGACCTGGTTTGCATCTGATAATATGTACACTTATTAGATTTACATTTTCTACACTGAAAGGTGTCTGTAGCGGCTTCTATATTGTTCTCATATTTACTTTTATCACGTTTCATTTTATTTTCAATCAATTCAGCCCATCGATGAGGTACTAATTCCTGATGTGTCATAAATGCTATTGAAAATGATTTTATATCTCCGTTTGATAGTTTGTTCATAATTTCTGGAGTAAGGTTCGCATAAACGCTCCGTAATTTGTTCAAATATAATAAAACAAATTTATGATTATCCCATTTTTTAAATACTTTATTATTATCCGCCTCCTTTAAACTATAGTTAAATATAGCTTTTTCCAGGTTAATACTTTTTTTATCATCGTTTATCTTGTTATTAAGTTTTTTAACAATATTTTCACGGAAAGTGATTGGGGTATTTATTTTAGGAGTTGACATTATTTTGTTATTGATTTAAATAGTTAATAAATATTTAAATCATTTTTTTTTTAATCTTCATGTATATATTTTCATATATATATATATTGCATTTTTCTATTTATGTTAATCTTCTTCTATGTATTCCTCTTCTAATAATACTGAAACCATAGAACTAGTATCATCGCTGTCGTCACCAGAATCAACAATATATGGTGATTCACCTGATCCTGATTCATCACATTCATCGCTCACTACAAAACCATCTTTTAGATATCCATCTTTTGTTTTACACTCACTAGGAATGTTATCTAGTTCATCCTCCTCAGCATCGTCATCAATATGTGTTTCTGTCAAATCATAAAACCCACCAAATAACTTTTCGTATATATTTTTCCACATAGGTAACGACAAATCTAATGGGTTTCTTACAAAATCGCCTGGGTTGTCATATGCCACTACTAAGCAGTTACCAAAGAATAATGTATTGTCAACTGGTGGTGGTAAATCATATTTATTCTCGCTACTAGCTTTACCATTTGTCTTACCATAAACATTAATGTAGTATTTAGTATTATTTATTTTTACACACCAATCGCCGTACGGTTCAAACCCTTGTATAGTTTTAAATCCGCATTTCTTATATAACTTGTCTTCTCTAAAATCTTTAATTGTAGTTTCTTTTAATGTACCACATTTATCAACTATTATTATTTTAATATTACTCATCCGTTATTTATTCTTTTGACAATAGGTTTAAATAGTTTATCATCATTAATTATAATAATGAAGATTTACATAGACAATTATAATACTACTAATTTAGCTGGTAAATTGTCCAATATTGAAAGGGTTATCAGGGCGGAGTATAAGAAAAATATGTTTTTTTCGACGTCTGGTATTTATACGCTAAGAAAAAATCAAATTTTCAAAATAATTACAAAAGATGAAAACAACGTACAATTCACGAATGTAAAAATCAATAATTCAACCAACCAGCTAATAATAGACCACTCTTACGATGAATATGATATTAAATATAATATACCTTACGATAGTTACGAAATGAACTTTATTGAGCAAACATATTCTATTACACCAAACGATTCTATTAATTTAGTCATTTTATTACAGAATAAGCCAACAAATCAGCTTACAGAACTAATGAACAAGAATAATAATAATAGCTCTTTGATAGTAAAGGATTTTTATTTTACAGTAAATACAAGCACAAGCACAAATACAAGGACAAATACAAATAAAAATAATGTCCCAATAGATATGAAAATAGTAACAAAAATAGTTAGTGAGTTTCTATCACTACTAAAGTAATATTTGGTTATATTAAATTATTAAATGTTATTTTGGTCAATAAAAGTAATAATATTATCTGTTACTTTGATATTTCTAGTTCATTATTTAATAAATTTTTTTAAATCTACATTAACTGTCCCTAAGGTAAAAGATTTAGTAAATGTACCAACACAGAAATATGAGAACATTTTTAATATAATTCAGAGTGATAAACAGAGTTCTGTAAGTAATATGTATAACAATAACACCAATAATATACAAAATACATACACTAATGGTACAGACATAAATTTATTACCATCGATTGATATTAACTCTAACAATACCAGTCAAAACAATAATAATAACAAAGGATATTCAAATAGCATGAAGAACGAGTTGAAGGGATTTTTAAAAAAGCAATTAAATGAAGATAATAATAGCAACACTAATAAGGATAATCATGTTCATTTTATGGAAAGTAGTACTGTAAACTCATATAGTAGTTTATAATTTGTAATTTAATTATTTTACAATATTATTATAATACACTTTATTATGTCAAACCAAAATAATGACAACCGCACCAAGATCCATGACCCATGTAATACATATTTAGATTCTTTTTTTGATTGTATAACCAAGAATAAAAATACTGATTGTAACAAAATAATAGATAAATACCTCACTTGTGAAAGCAATAACTCTACTATGACAGCACCAAAAAGTAATAATATAAAAAATGGTATAGTACCTAGGTTATTCTTTATTGACAACATATAATATCTTATGTTTGTAGCTCAATAAATATAATTAGTAATATACATAAAGACATAAAGACATAAAGCCAAGTTATATAAGTATAATATAAAATGTACGTTACTAATGAATCCAAACAAATTCTACAAAATTTCCCTAACGTAAAACTTTCTTATGAAACTATAATACATAAAAAAGTTTATAAATCAGACATCATTTATGCTATCCCAAAAGGGAAGAAATGTGTTGTATGGTTTACATACTATAAAGGCGAGAGAGCGTGTATTATTTTAGAGTACTTTAACAAGAAAGTAAAGAATATACAAGTTACAAACGTGTCTTGCAAAGAAGAATTGTTTTTAGGTACAATTATGTATGGAACATTATTTACATGTACTAACAATAATAACTTATTTACAATAGAAAATTTACATTATTATAAAGGAGACAACACTACGTATAATAATTGGCATACTAAACTAGAAACAATACACCACATTATGCAGAATGAAATCAGAAAAACACTCGTTAACTCTTCATTCTTAATCTTTGGTCTACCTATAATAAGTAATGAGGTTAATGACATAATACAACAAATACGTAAAAGTAAATATCCTATCCAAAATATCCAGTTTATGTTATTTAATAATTCTAACAGACATCTGTCTTTGTCTATGGATAAAATAAATATTTCACAATCACAAATATCAAATACGATGACAAATACTAAATATAATACGACATTACCAAAAGGTAAACAACATTATAATGTGACGACGAATAAGAATCGTAGGTATAATTATAACAAGTGCGTTTTTCAGGTAAAAGCAGAACTGCAAAATGATATTTACAATCTATATTGTTACAACCAGAATAACGTATTGCAATATTATGACAAAGCTAGTGTGCCTAGTTATGCTACTAGCGTATTACTCAACAATTTATTTAGAAATATAAAAGAAAACGATGATTTAGATGTTATTGAGGAAAGTGAAGATGAAGAAGAATTTGAAAATGAAGAGTTGGATAAATACGTTGATATTAATAAGAGTTACAAAATGCTTTGTGAATATAATTACAAACATAATAAATGGGTACCTAAACAGTTAGCAAAAGAAAAAGACGTTATATGCAACATAAAAGATATTAGTAAGCCCAATCGCAACTTCTAATTAGCACATATTGTATGCCATGAATTATAATTATAATAATAATATTATATATACTACTATGTCTGCTGGTACAGATGCATCTATTTTAGGTTATAGTAATGAGCCACTATTTAGTGGTGCAAATAGTAATTATGTAAACACGAATAATAATAATAATCCTTTGTTTTTTGGGTCAAACGAGGTTCCTGGGTTACCAGGTCTTTCTGGTGCAAAAAATAACGTTGACGCCGCTCAGGGAAAAGTTCCTGGTGTATGTTTAATGAAAGGTGGTAAAAGAAGAAAAAGAGGCACTAAAAGAATAAAAAGTGGTAAAAATAAGAAGGGTAACAAAGGACGCAGTATAAAACTAAAAACCAGAATAAAAATAATATCTGGTAAATATAAAATGAAGAATAGAAAATCAATCGCACGTTTAAAAAGTACTCTTCGTAAAAAATACAGCTTGAAAAATAAGAAGAATAAGAGTAAAAATAGTCGCGTAAAAAAAGGTACTAGAAAGAATTCTATCAAAAAAATGAATAAAAAGTCAAGCCGTAATTCGAGAAGAACTAAAGGTAGAAGACATAACCGCAAGTATAAGGGTGGAAGTGGTAGCGGAGGTATTCCTTTTTCAGGGCTACCATACCCTGCAGGATATGCTCAATATAGCAACAATAATCCCAACACACCATCGTATTCTTTGGGTGGTGATCTAAAAGCATCAGATAGTGCTTTGGCAAACCCAGTACCATTAACAAAAACCAATAATTGTGTTGATAATTATGACCATTACACAAATAAAGGATTTGCTAGTAGAGGACATTAATTAATGAACGAAAAACTGTATATAGTTTTTATAAATAGAAAGCATATTCAATTTATAAAAATTTAAAATTTAAAAAAACTTGAGTTTTTTAAGTTCTCTTGCTAATCTAGAACCTCTATTTTTGTTAGTATTTTTTTTAGAACGATTCATCGACTTTCTCTTTGTATGGTTCTTCTTTTTTCTGCAGAAACTTCTCTTTTTACCAGTAGCCACCTTGCATCCAGGTAACTTCTTGCATCTATTAGGGTTTTTTACTCTTTTGCCTCTACACAAGCTTGATCTTCTGGTCATTTTATTTGCCATTCGTATATATATATATATATAAAAAAATAATATAAATTGCTATAATTGTTTATTTTTTGTGTAAATAAAACAAATTATACTACGCATTTGAAATATTGGTTGATTATTGGTTGAGTATTGGTTTAATTAATATTAAAATAGTGGTTTATTTGTAACTACTTCTTGTACAATCATTCCTAAAGCTGAAATCATAGCAATTCTTCCATGATTAAGTTCTGCATTCTCCATAAATTCTTGGTCTAATTTATTAAAATCCTTATTTATTTTGAATCCTAACTCGCCAGGTGTGTAGTCAGATTTTATAGTAAAAAAATTATTCGTTCCAACAAATGGCGATTCCCAACCATTCAACATACTTTGAAACTCAGCAGGTGCTGCTAATCCTACCAATAACATAGTAAAAAATGGACTAGAACTATCTAAAGCATGGATACCAGGTTGACCAGAAACTACTTCATACGCAGGTATACCTACACATCCTAACATACCCCATCTGCTGTGTTTCAGTTCAGCTTCTCTAAGCCATAATAATTGACTATCTGTACGTTCATTAGACAGACCAAGAGGATCAAAAAACCCCGTGGGTTTTGTAACGCCACTCAATTTTAATGCATATATACAAGGGGTCGTAAGTAACATCGTAAGCAAAAAACGTAACGTAACATTATACCTAAATACTATATTTTTATTAAATGTCTTTAATGAATAATGTATAAATAAACAAATAACTCTATTATTATTTATTGTTATTTACATTATCTTTTTTAACTAAAGGGGTTAACAAGCATTTACCCACTCCTGCACCCACACCTGTATTATTATCGCTATCATAACCATTACCACCCTCGGTGTTGTCATCCTCTGAATCCTCCGTTATGCTATTATCACTAGTGTTACTTTTTACACTACAATTCTTTTTACGCGACACAGTTGACGTATTTATTTTTCTCTTGTCATTAGGTTGAAATACTAATTTCCATGAGCTATTATCTATACAATATTTATTGCTATCAGTATACAATATTTTATAGTTCTCCCTACGATAAAACGTCTTACGCTTCCTCCACTGATTCTGGAATAAACCATGTGAATCTATAATATCAATAACCAAAGGACTACTATGCTTCTCTCTCAAAATTCTACCTACACTTTGTTGTATATCCGTCTTAGGAGTTGCCATAATAAGTGTAGTTAGTGTCTTTATATCCAGCGCTTCTGCAGCCATCGCATAAGTTGCTATTACTATCTTTTTACCTTCAGTTTCTTTTAACGCTGTTTGTTTCATCCCTCCTATATAGTAACCTACTGTTGTCATATTTCGGTGACTTATTGCGTCATACAAATATTTCAATAAACATTTATTATGCGCTAAAATCATTATCTGTTTACATGATGACGTGTCTTTCAATAAATCACCAAGCACCGTTAATATAAACTCACTACGCCGATTATAATCACATAATTTGCTTATCATACTACTGTACGCTGGGTTACCTCTATAGTCATACTTAACCTCATTAAATTCTTCATCTTCGGTCTTGTATTCGATACCTTTTACCACTACTTTATGTTCACTATCACGCGCGCCTTTGAAAACAACTGGACCTAAAAACATCTTAAATACAAATGTAGTTCCATCCTTACGGTCCATAGTAGCGGATAACCCTAGCATGTATTTGGTTATTATTTTGAATAATGTCTTGCTAAATACTTCACTTGATATATGATGCACTTCGTCTATTATCGTCAAGCCAAAACTATCGAATATAGTACTCGGATATTCTTTCATAGACAAACTTTGTAACATTCCAATAACGATGTCTTTATCATCAATATCTATTACTTGTCCCTGAATTTTACCTATGCGTGCTTTTGGTAAAAACTGTTCAATTCTTTCAATCCACTGATTCATCAAAAATTCCTTGTGGACAATAATCAAGGTTTTTTTTTTCAATTCAGATATGATATTCAAAGACAACACCGTTTTACCAAACGCACAAGGCAGTTCTAATAACCCTCCACCTATCTTAGTTTTAGAAACATGGTCTAAGTAAGTAGAAACAACGCCTTTTTGGTTATCACGTAAACTACCTTTGAATTCCAGGGCTATGTCTTCGCCGTTCTTTATTTTTACTTTATCGACATTACCATAATGTTCGACACCATAGTAATGTGGTACATATATTTTATTATTTGATTCGCGGTAAACTGGGAATCCTTGGGGGTTAGTATTAGGAGCACCATGAATTTTTGGTGTTATTGTCAGTTCCTCTCTGATTTTTTTTTCTTGTTGAACCGTCAATATTGATTTAGGTATTGTATACCCTTTTTTGCCTATATATAAATAATTATCGTCGACCATCGTAGTATTTAGTATTTTTAGTAAGTAATATTTATATCCTTTTGGTTTTCATTTTTATTATAAAAATAAATAAAATCTCAAACTATGATATATATTATGAATCAAGAGATATCATTTAAAAAAGTAAATACTGGCGAAATGTTGTTGTCTATTCTATTTATTGTTTATCTAATTATGGGGTTTAATACACCATCTGAAGTTGCAGCAATCATCGATGCTTTACCTGGTAAGATTGTTGTATTATTAGTCATATTATACTTATTCATGTATCATAATCCGATAGTAGGTATTTTAGCAATATTAGTAGCATTCGATCTTTTTAGAAGGTCATCACATGCCGACAAAACAGATGACACCCAAAAAACAAAGAAAATAAATCGTCATGCATATCAACTACCAAAAAGTGATAGTGAATTTACACAATTTAATCAATTCCCATTTACATTAGAACAAGAAATGGTTAGCAAGATGGCACCTGCTGTTAACTCTGGTAAACCCAATAACAAAGCATCTTACCAACCTACACTAGATAATTTACATGATGCATCGACTCTTATTTAAATATATTATTATCACCTCACAAATTATATTATTGATATTATAAATTATATATGTTTATAATATGGATAAACAGATAACTAATATTTTATTATCCTTAACATATAATAATTATGCATCATACCAAACAAAAATTACTAATGTGATTGGTAAACATTATATCATATTCTTGATTTTATTAATTATTATAGTTGTTTTTAATGTAAGTATATTGTCATCAATTGATGTACAAATACTAAGATTACACACATGGAGAGATTATAAATATTTTCATGTAAATAACGATTCTAAAACAATAAGTAATATTAATTCATTTCTTAAGAATAATCCGCAAAAAATACCAAAAATAATTCACCAGATATGGATTGGACCTAAAGATGTACCTTGGAAATGGATTAATTCTTTTAAAGAAGATTTCATGAAGAAACATCCAGGGTGGAAATATTATTTATGGACGGACAAAGAAGTTGCAAAGTTAAATTTAGTAAATAAAACTCATTATGATAATGAAAAAGGGTATAACGGAAAAGCTGATATACTAAGATATGAACTGTTATACAAGTTTGGTGGTATATATATTGATGCTGACTCATACTGGTTAGGTTTGGATTTGGGTGACTTGATTAAGCAAACCAATTATACTGGTTTCTTTGCTGCAATCGAGAATAAAAAAAAATGTAATAAATGCTTAGCGAACGGTGTATTAGGTAGTTCTGTTAATAATCCTATCGCAAAATATTTAGTAGACATACTTAATAAACAATACAATAAACACATACGGGATTACGCCGTTGGACCTTGGAAAACACTAGGACCATATTATGTAGACCAAGTATTGTATAAGTTTAATATTACTGTATTTCCAGATTATTATTTTTATCCAATATATTGGGTGTCAGGAAACAAATCGTATGAAATACCAATAGAGGAACAAAAGAAATTGTATCCGAATAGTTACATGACACAATATGGATATTCATCCAACAACTTAAAAGGTGATGAATGATTATATGATTCTTG
>Ga0233439_10000227_pt1 | contig 93233 bp, 95 predicted proteins | sample SI_123_September_6_FD_182713 | JGI IMG/M metagenome (GOLD analysis project Ga0233439, IMG submission 182713) | Seawater microbial communities from Saanich Inlet, British Columbia, Canada - SI_123_September2016_100_MG | ecosystem: Environmental > Aquatic > Marine > Inlet | place: Canada: British...
CCAGGCTGTACGGGTTCAGGAAACAAAACCCGGCACAATCCCTGAATATGAAGTCGCCGCCATTGCGGTCAGCAAGGAAGCGGTAAAAGATTATAAGGATATGCTGGGGAAAAGAGGCCAATAACCAGAACCCGCAAAGTAGAAATTATGACTCCAGTCAATCCCATTTTGAGGCATCTCATTGAACTGATCGGCAACGTTGCCGACGCCCACACCGTGGCCCTGTTTACAATGGAACCCGGAGGGAAAACCCTCGCCATACGCGAATATTTTTCCCTCAGTAGCCATCTGAACCCGAGGGCAAAAATCGCTGTAGGCAAAGGTCCCATCGGTGTGACCGCACAAACCCGCAAGCATCAGTTGATCGAAAATTTTGACCAGGACACGAGTTTTCTCGGCATCTACAAAAAAAATGAGGACCTGAAAAATTTTATTGCCCTGCCGGTAATTTATGGGGATCAGGTAGCAGTCCTGGCAGTAGATTCCAAGGAACGCTACCAGTTCTCCATCAAACTGGAAAAAATACTGACTGAATTCACCCAACAGATTGCATGGAACCTGCAATCCGAGAACCCGGATAATTCTGAAGACCTGTCTCCCCAGCCGTTTTTGCAGGAGATCAATTCCTACTGCCGGTTTCTCGCCGAATCACCTGATCGGTCATCCGTGGCCGACAGGCTAACGCAGATCCCCTCATCCCTGATTCCCTGCACTGCCATTGCCACAGTCTGGTTCGAAGGAAATCAGCAGGAAGGACAAATCATCGGGCACAAGGGTTTTGCTCATGACCTGTCTGAAATCAGGGTATTGTATGGCAAGGGGCTGGTGGGTTCCTGTGCAAAAAACAGGTCGCCCCTTCTTATACAGGCTCATGAGGGCCGGAAAACAGTTGTGTTTTCCGAGGACGAAAAATCCGAAGATCTGCAATGCATTGCGACTCTTCCCATTCAACTCAACGACACCCTTTACGGAGTCCTTCTGGTCGGTTCCTCAGAACCCGATGGAGTGACCCACGCCGATCTGGACAAGCTGGCACTGGTTGTTTCCGCCGCGGCCTCTGCCCTGTTCTGCACAGACACCAAGGACCGCTGGGTCTACGACAAAAACCTGGACCCTGTCACCGGGGTTCCCAATCACCGATTTTTGACGGAACATAATCTTGCGGTATCGGAAGAAGTGTTTCAGCCCAACCGTACTGTATTTTTTCTTACTTTCCACCTCACCAACCTTACAGAACTTTATGAAGCCCACGGTGTAGACCGGGGTGATGCCTACCTTAAACAATTAATGGCACTATTCTCAAAATTGATCCCATCTCCCAAATTTGTTTTCCGCCTGTCGGAAACCTGTTTCCTGATCATGCTTATGGATCGAGACCAAAAAGATGTGGAACACTTGATATCGAAACTGAAGCACCTGCTTCAACACAAGCCGCTTAACATCAACGGAACTCCCATGGAGGCCCAAACCCAATGGGGACTTTCTGTCTATCCCAGGGATGGGAGAGCACTGTTCAGCCTCATTAACCAATCACGCATCCGGCTGACCCAAAAAATGAAAGCGATGGCATGATAAAAAAATTATTCAATAGTATGTTCAGCTGGTTCTCTACCGATCTGGCTATGGATTTGGGAACAGCAAACACCCTGGTTTACATTACCGAAAAAGGAATTGTACTGGACGAACCATCCGTGGTCGCAGTAAACGTGGATGACAACTCAGTTGAAGCAGTTGGACTGGAAGCAAAAAAAATGTTTGGCCGGACCCATGCCAGGGTCAACACCATCCGCCCCATGAAAGACGGGGTCATCGCCGACTTTGATATAACCAACCGGATGATTCAGTATTTTCTTAAAAAAGTGCTAAACCAATACCGGTTCTTTAAACCCCGCATGGTTGTCGGCGTACCGACCTGCATTACCCAAGTGGAAAAAAAAGCAGTGATCGATGCTTCCCTCATGGCGGGAATCCGGGAGGTCCACCTGGTAGAGGAGCCTATGGCCGCCGCAATCGGCGTTGGCATTCCCGTACACCGGCCTGAAGGAAATATGATTATCGACATTGGAGGCGGCACCACCGATGTAGCAGTCATTTCCCTGTCCGCCATCGCTTATGGAGAATCCGTGCGCGTTGCCGGAGACGCAATTGACGAGTCCATCGTCCGCTATATGCGACTTCAGCACCACCTGAACGTTGGCGTCTTCGAAGGCGAGAGCGCTAAAAAAGAAATCGGCAGCGCGTTTCCGCAAGCAGGAACCCTGACTACTGAAGTCAAGGGATTGAATGTTAAAACCGGTGTCCCCATGTCTATCATCATAAGCGATGAAGAAATCCGTGAAGCCCTGAAAGAACCCTTGACTACCATCATTGCTGTCATCATGCGTGCCCTGGAAAAAATCCCTCCTGAACTTTCTTCGGATATTCACTCCAATGGCATTTACCTCACCGGAGGGGGTGCCCTCATCCGCGGACTGGATAAAATGATCGAAGAAAAAACTACCCTGAAAGTCTTTATTCCCGAAGAACCCCTTCTCAGTATTGTCAAGGGAGCCGGAGCGGTTCTTGATGACTTTCCCAATATGAAAAAAGTCTGTATCAATTAACCCTCCACTAGGCGTGGGGCGGTAATATTCTTCCTTAGCCTTCCTGCCCCGAAGGGGTACAGTGTGTTGGCTTGGCTCAAAAAGCCATTGCGAGTTATCTCCCCTGCTAAGGGGCCACTATATGAAAAAACTTTGCACCAATTAACCCAGCTACGATACAATTTTTCGTCACCCCACTAATCAACGAAAAATATGAATCCATCCCCGGTTTGTCAGGAATGCAGAACCTCTGTGAGCGAGGTTCCCACGATAATCGAATATCAAGGAGAAGAAATTTTTCTATTCGATCCCGTGGTTTGCGAACCCTGCCTGCACAAACTGTGCGAACGCTATTCCACTCAGTGCGCCAACTGCGGCGGCTGTATTCCTCCCTATTCACAGGTAGGAGTATTAAAAGGAAACGGGGGACGAACGCAGGTTGTACACATGACCACCTCCTGCACCACAGTGGGAAGCGCGTTTTACGGCTATTGGGGCAAAGGGCAATTGAGAGATTTCATACAAATCGAAGCCTGCTCCTAGCCGCGAGCCGCTGGTGGCTGTGATACTCCCAACATTAGCTTCATGCCCCGAAGGGGTAAACTAGCAATAGCTTTTGCTGGCTGGCAAAGAGTTATCTCGGCTTAAAAAACCTCTTACTTTTATACCCCCTCCCTGCCCCCTTGTCAGTGGGAATATTTAAAGTATTACCCCTCCGGGGCACGAAGGCTAAGGAGGAATATCACGTGCGCTTGAGGGCTTGGCCTGCTTGACGGGCAATGCAGTACCGGCCCCACGCCGAGTGGGGGGAGAAAATGATTGCGAATGGGGTATTGAGTCCGGTATGATCCGGGCAACTTAAAACATCCCTGATGAGACCCGCTATGCACAAAGTTCATTTTGAGAGAGAAAATCGTACCATTCAGGTCGAGCCTGGAGAGAACCTGCGACAAGCGGCTATCCGCAATAAATTCAGTATTTATGCCCATATTCATAAAATCCTGAACTGTCGGGGTCGGGCTCTTTGCACCGCCTGCACCGTCCAGGTCGTTGCGGGAAACGTGGCTCCCAGGAATGACGCTGAAACAGAAAAACTAGCCAAAAAGCCAGCAGACTTTCGTTTGGCCTGCCAAATCGCCGTCGATGATGACCTGGTAATCAAAACCCACCCTTGAAGCCGTTGGGCACTTAGCCCAAAACTATTTGACAACAAACCCCTAAAGTCACAATATAATGTATGTATCCACTCGCGAAAGAACAGTTAGACGAAATTCATCGTCATGCGGTGGAGGAATATCCTTTTGAATGTTGCGGAATCGTAGTAGGCAAGTCTGACCATAATAATGAAAACCTTGTCTACCGGTGCACGAACATTCAAAACAAGCTTCATGAAAAGGATCCCGAAAATTATGCTCGGGATGCCCGCACTGCGTACAATATAAGTGCTTTAGAACTACAGAAGCTTTTAAGTGAGGTTGGCTCGAAGGGTTTGGTATTCAAAGTTTTATATCATTCCCATCCCGAGCATGATGTCTATTTTTCGGAAGAAGATACCAGAATGGCTCTGTTCGATGGGGAAACCCCCATCTATCCAGACACCAGCTATCTGATAGTTTCTGTTTATGATAAAAAAATCCGGGATCAAGGCCTGTTCAGCTGGAATCCGGAAACAAAAACTTTCGAGCGAGTACCAGAGTAAATCCGGAACTCGTTATCGCAACATATTGGAGAATTTTTTATGGCCCTGCTTATTAACGAAGATTGTGTTAACTGTGGCGTCTGTGAACCTGAATGCCCCAACGAAGCGATATCAGAAGGGGATGATATTTTTGTGATCGAATGGGAACGTTGCACCGAATGTGTGGGGTGGTATGAAGAAGCTCAATGTGTAGAAGTCTGCCCTGTCGACTGCATTCCCAAAGACCCGGAACACGTAGAAACAAATGAACAGCTTCTTGAAAAAAAAGAGTTGCTGGTAAACGGCGGCTAACCACTCGGCACCGGCGAGCCGCCGGTGACCGTGGTATTTAACCCTAGCTCTCGTTCCCCGCAGGGGTAAACTGGCAATAACTTTCGATGGCGAGCAGAGAGCTGACTCGGCTGAATAAGCCACCGTCTTGCTCCCTCTTTTTTAAAGAGGGCAGGGGTGATTTACCACAAGGGTTTGGAAATAAAGTAACCAAGAACAGGGAATCCCATGAGAGAAGAAGTCGAAGAGGTGCTGGAGAGTGTCCGCCCCATGCTCATCAAGGATGGAGGCAATGTTGAGCTGGTGGACATTGAAGACGGGGTTGTGAAAGTTCGGCTCATGGGGGCCTGCGTTTCCTGCTCCAGTTCCACCATGACTCTGAAAATGGGCATTGAAAAAGCTTTAAAAAAAGCCATCCCCATGGTGCGTTGCGTTGAAGCGGTAGAATAATTTCCCTCCACTAAGCGTGGGGCCAGCGGCACGCTGGCCGCGGCTCGCCGGTATTTATGATCTTCATGAAAAAATCTGCATTATTTTTTTGTTTGGCATATGTGTTGTTTTTTTCGACTACCGCCCTGGCGCAGTCTGAAGAAACCATACCGGCACCAGACTTCACCCTCAAGTCCCTCAATGGAAAAGATGTCAGCCTCAACCAGCACAGAGGGAAATACGTTCTGGTAAATTTCTGGGCAACCTGGTGCGGTCCCTGCAAAATGGAAATGCCCGCACTGGAAACTTTGTACCAGCGTTTTAAATCTAAAAATTTTTCCCTGCTTGCCATATCCAACGATATGTTTGGGGCAAAGATTGTCGAACCTTTTATCAAAGCCCATGGTCTTTCCTTCCCCATCCTCTTGGACCAGCAATTGCACGCCAGCAATAAATTTGGGGTAGTCAGTCTCCCCACAACTTTTATGATCGACCCTGAAGGGAATATCATTGGTGAGCTGAGAGGGGCAGAAGACTGGGCCAGCCCGGACAACCTGCTGTACTTTGAAAATCTTTTGAGAAACTGAGCGCGTTGTCCATGAAAGAGCTCCTGTCCCTGCCCACAAAAAATCCGACCCCTTCAATGAACCTGTTTTCCCGTTTGACAGGAAGCCTTGTCCTATCACTGTTCGGCCTTCTATTGTTATGGCCTCATGAAGGGTGGTCGCAAGAGGAGCACGATTATTCTCTTGAAGGGGACATGGTCTATATTCCCCCCGGCCCGTTTGTATTCGGCACCAATAAAAAAGATGAGTCCGCCGAGGCACTTTCCATGGGCATCCCAAAACCCTGGTACGCCGATGAAACTCCGCAGCAGAAAATTTTCCTTAAGGAATTCTATATTGACCGCTACGAGGTTACCTACAAACGTTATAAAAAATATGTCACTGCTCTGGATGCCGTAGCTCCACCGAACTGGCAGGACTCGAGTTTTCCCGAAGGCAAAGATAACGATCCGGTCATTCATGTCAGTTGGTATGACGCGGCTAACTTCTGCCAATGGGCGCAAAAAAAATTGCCTACAGAAAAAATGTGGGAGCGTGCCGCAAGAGGTAAAGAAGGCAATGAATATCCCTGGGGAAACAAGTTCCAGGCAGGGTGGGCAAACCTTTCGAAGCGAACCGGTAGTAAAAATCAGCCCGTGGCAATCGGGTCTTTCCCAAAAAGCGCCAGCCCAGAAGGTGTTCATGACCTGATCGGCAATGTGTGGGAATGGGTGGATGACGATTACCAACCTTATAAGGGAAGCACGTATCAAAGCGAGTATTACCAGGCCGGATTAAAAATTCTGCGCGGTCATTCCGCCAGTGATATCGGGCATTTTCCTCAATATGATCAGGCTATCAGGATGTTTTCCCGTAGCGGCTACCGGCAATACTCCGGTGCCGATGAACCGGCGCCAGATGTTGGATTCCGCTGTGCAAGCGCAACCCAGCCTGCCTTCATGAAAACGGAAACCTCTTCTTTCCGTAACAGCCCAAAAGATTCTTTTTCTTCTCCTACGCTCACCAAGCCCTCTCTTTCTTCCACGGCTGTGGAACCCACGGTTTCAAAATCCGCTCCACTGAATCCTTTTCAACCTAAACCCAACCTGCCCAATTCCGGAATCGTGGCTCTGACCTTGTTGGCATTCATTGCGGGAGTATTCAGTTTCTTATCCCCCTGCACATTACCCATTCTTCCAGCTTATTTCGCGGTGACTGCGCAATCCGATCGGACACGTATGGGCCGCATGTCCCTGGCTTTCTTTTTTGGGCTGGCAACCTTGTTTGTAGCGATGGGAGCCTCTGCCAGTGCGTTGGGCCAGATACTTAGAGACTATATGTTCCAGATCACCCAGGTCGGCGGTGGCATCGTGGGAGTATTCGGTGTCATGACTCTGTTCGGCAAAGGTTTTTCAGGAGCCACCTTTAAAGGCAGGCCGGCTTCCACTTTCGTGGGTTATTTCCTGTTTGGCGCAACCTTCGCGTTAGGCTGGACACCTTGTGTCGGGCCTATCCTTTCCAGCATTCTTATGCTCGCGGCGGCAGAAAAAACCGTTTTGCAGGGAATGATCCTGCTGTTTTTCTATGCGGTGGGACTAGGGCTTCCTCTCATCATAGTCGCCACACTATGCGGTAACCTGCCGAAAGACGGTTTGTTCTGGACCCTGCTTCGGGGAAAAGGATGGGACGTCACTGTAGGAGGGAAAACCTTTCTTCTGCATACCACCAACTTGTTCAGCGGAATCCTGCTGATCGCGCTGGGCATCGTTCTGGCAACGGGTTATATGACTTATATCAATAGCCTTATCCCCATAGAAGTCCAGCTCTGGTTCAGCAAGTTCGAGGAAGCTGTCTTGCATTGGTTCATGTAACCAGCGAACCGCCGGTGGCTGTGATACTCCCAACATTAGCTTCATGCCCCGAAGGGGTAAACTAGCAAGAGCTCATTAAGCCGAGACAACTCTTTGTTCGTCAAATAATGAGAAACCTCCTTTGGCAGATAAGCCATTGAATACAGGAAACATTATTTGCTAGAATGTGAGTTGAAATAAGGCTATTTCTCTCGGAGCGATCATGAACCTGATATGCAAAATTTTATTGGTGTTGTTGGTGGCCCTCCCGGCCTGCTCGGGAGTGGACTCAGTCACCAAAAAACGCTGGAGCAACTCTGAAAATACCATCTCGATCGTAGATATGACATCCAGAGATTTCCGCCTTATGGACGCAGGCTCCAAACTACAGGGAGCCGTTGAAGAACAACTCCAGTTTACAGGTTACGTCCTGGCCGGGAAAAACTCCCGCTATCACTTGAAATTTAAAGTACTGGAATTTGATGAGGGCAGTCGAATGGCCCGCATCGCGACCATGGGCATATCCGATTCCGCGAAAGGCGAACTTCGAGTAAAAGCCGCGCTTTATGACGGCGGAGATATGGTCGGTGCATGGGAGGTCAACTCCTGGGTTTCAGGAGGAATAACCGGCGGCTCTGATCAGAACCTTTTTGATTCTGCCGCAATGGAAATTGCCGACCATCTGCGAGGCGATTTTTAAGAGAATCTTACCCATCCCTTTTCCCTCGTCATACATCTTTGGCGCAACGAAAACCCATGAAGTTCAACTTCTCTACCGGATCCATCCAGTTGCGAAACCAGGTCGGCGAAAACTGAATAGTAAGATGTGTCTGCAATAATCCGCCCCGAACAACTTTGAATTTTTCGTCCCGCCCCTCAAGCGTATAATCGTCCGCCATCCACTCCCAGACATTATGGCCCATGCCATAAATTCCATAGGGACTGATCCATTCCGGCCTTTTGTCCACCGGCTCTGGCATGAAGCCCGAAAATCCGTTATTGGGGTGAGTGATATAAATTTTCCAGGGCCACTTACGTCCATCCGTACCCCTCGCCGCTTTCTCCCATTCGATTTCGGTAGGCAGGCGCTTGCCCTGTGCCTGACAAAAAGTCTCGGCCTCGGCAAACATCACATACGTCATCGGCCAACGAGCCTTTTGGGGAGAGAAAGAATGCTCCGGATTTAATTTTTTGTAACCTTCATGGCTTACCTCATAACGGTCTATAAGATAAGCGCCGGACGTTACGGGTTTTCCTCCAAATGTTTTCGGTTCCTCCGCATCCCCCATGATGAATTCCCCAGCCGGGATGTAGACCATCTCTTCAGGAACAACGAGTCCGGCGGGAACCTCTACCGGGATCTGCTCAACAGTATGAGAGTCGCAGGAAGACAGGAAAATGAAAAGCAGGATAAAACGAATCATGCAAGAGACCTTTACATAACCTTTATAGCGGTGACGGTTTGTAAAGCCGAGATGAGTTCTTGTTTGCCGAAGAGAGCTATTGCTCATTGGCCCCACGCCTAGTGGTGGTCAAAGTAGTGGAACACTTCTCCACCGTTTATGGGAAGAGGTTTTTTGTTAAGATCCAGAGGGTGATCCACGCCGGGCTGGATGGTCCCATCCACCGAGTAAGGCCCGTTGTTCGCCCAGTAATTGCGTTTGCGTGAATCGAGAAATTTGATGCTGGTGATGTATTTGATATTTTTATAGCCGTACTTGAACGGCATGATCAACCTGAGAGGAAACCCATGTTCCCGACTCAATGACTGGCCGTCCATACGCAAAACAAAGAGGACACGAGGCCGGAGCAACTCTTCCAGCGCAAAACTTTCGTAATAGGAGTCGGCAGACTGGATATAAACAAACTTCGCAGACGGGTCGGGCTGAACCTGTTTCACAAGTTCCTCAAAGCGGAACCCCTCCCATTTAGCTTTGGCTGACCAGCACTCGACACATTTAAGCCGTGAAACCTGGGAATGCCTTTTTAATCCGAACAGGTCCTCATAAGCGAGACCCACAGGATTTTTAACCATCCCCCCTATTGCCAGACCCCAGCTTTGCATGTCCACACCGAGAAACGGATTGGCACTGCGAATATGAAAGTCGGGAGTATCCCGATTCTGAATGTATTGTTTGGGAATGTTTTTGTCGTTGCGAAAATCTTCCGCCGCTGTGGATTTTTTCGGCGCCAACGCAGACAAGGTGGTCAGAGAAAATATTTTCAGGAACTTCCTGCGATCAAATTTTAAGGACGATAGGTTCATACCTTCCTTCTATTCAGCGCAAACCCAAAACATCCTGCATATCGTAGACGCCATTAGGTTGGCCTAGAATCCATTGCGCGGCACGAACAGAACCTCTGGCAAAAGTTTCCCTGCTCTGTGCGCGGTGAAATACTTCGAAATTTTCTCCCATGCCGCCGAACAAAACCCGATGCTCGCCGATGATGTCTCCCGCCCGCAAAGTATGAATACCGATTTCTTTCGGAGTGCGTACGGCTATGCCCTTTCTTCCATAAACACCAACCTCTTCGAGGTTTCTTCCCAAGGAATCGGCGACAATTTCTGAAATGCGCACAGCGGTACCGCTGGGCGCATCCTTTTTAAATTTATGATGTGCCTCAACAATTTCCACATCGTACGCGTCACCCAACACCCGCGCCGCATCCGCAACCAACTTGAACAACACGTTAACACCAATGCTCATATTGGGTGCCACCACACAGGGAATTTCTTTTCCGATTTGCTCAATTTCCTTACGTTGTTCCGGAGAAAATCCGGTCGTGCCCACTACAACAGATTTTCCTTTGTTCACAGCGGCATTAAGGGTGAAAATACTGGAAGCCGGAGTGGTGAAATCAATTGCCACGTCACAGGTTTCAAAAGCTTTTGCCGGGTCATCCAACACCACGACTCCCTTGTTCCCGATCCCTGCCACTTCACCAATATCTTTACCTATAGCCTCACCGCCCGCACGCTCTGTTCCACCGCCCAATTCCACACCCTCAGTGTCTTCAATGCATTCGGCGATGGTCTTTCCCATACGACCGGCAATACCTATTACAAGAATCTTGGTCAAAACTTTTTCTCCTCTGCCAGCACCACGCTGGCATCAATTTACAATAAAGAGTAGGACTTGAGTACTGCCGTTAACTGCGTCAGACTTTCCTCTGACGGCGGACACAGTGGTGGGCGAAACTCATTTTCGATCCGGCCCATGAGCACCAAAGCCGCTTTCACAGGAATCGGATTGGTCTCGATAAACATGATGTCGTTCAGCTTTAACAGTTCATAGTGCAGAGCCTTTGCTGTTTCAATGTCCCCTTCTTTGGCGGCCTGGCACAGCTTGGCACACTTGCCGGGGACCAGGTTGGCAGTCACCGAGATCGCTCCCTTGCCACCTATAGCAAGAATCGGCCACGTCAACGCATCCTCACCAGAGATCATCGCAAAATCCGGTCCACAGGAGTCAATGATTTCACTGACCTGCACCAGGGAACCGGAAGCCTCTTTAATACCGATAATATTTTTGATGACACTCAAACGTGCAACCGTGCCGGGTTCCATATTGACGGCGGTACGACCGGGAACGTTATAAAGCATGATGGGCAGATCGGACTCTTTCGCCACAGTAGAAAAATGCTGATACAACCCTTCCTGAGTCGGCTTGTTGTAATAGGGCGTGATCAACAACGCCCCATCCGCCCCAAATTCCTGTGCGCGTTGGGTTAACTCCACCGCCTCATGGGTGGAGTTGGACCCCGTACCCGCCAGAACAGGAATCCGACCTTTACAGGTTTCAACCGCGATGCGGATCACCTCTTCGTGCTCGGCGTGGTTTAAGGTCGCCGACTCACCCGTGGTGCCGCAGGGCACAATTCCGTCGGTTCCATTTTCGATATGAAACTCAATCAACCCGCGCAGAGCCGAGGCATCTACCTTTCCGTTTTTAAACGGAGTCACTATGGCAACAAACGATCCTTCAAACATGGGAACCTGATATTCTCACCGGTTAATATTCCCCCAACGTGCCTTCAAAAGCAATGCGGGTGGGTCCTTCCAGATAAACTTCGGTCACGGGTTCTTGCTCACCGTTGGGCGATGCAAAATCCACTTTCAAAATGTCCCCACCCCGGGTCTCCACTTCGACAGGAGGCTGGACCAGATTTTTGTAAGACGACAACAGGGCCGAGGCCACCACTCCGGTTCCGCAGGCCAGGGTCTCGTCTTCAACACCCCGTTCGTAGGTGCGGATTTTAAGCGCCTTATCACCGACCTTCTGCACAAAGTCCACATTGGTTCCGGCCGGGGCGAACGCCTTATGAAAACGGATGCCGTGACCCGCTTCCTTCACATTCACATCCTCGATATTGTCGGAGTAAACAATCGCGTGCGGCACACCGGTGTTGAGACTGTCTATCTGATACTCCGTTCCATTCAGGGCAAGAGCAATATCCTGCTGTAAATTTTCAGGCTGAGTGAGTTTGACCTTCACAATTTCATCATTTACTTCCGCACCAACGATACCCGCTAAAGTTTCCAAAGTCATTTTGTTGGCGGGAACCATATTCTTTTCTACTGCATAGCGGGCCAGGCAACGGCCTCCATTGCCGCACATCTCAGCGGTGGAACCGTCTTCATTATAAAAATCCCATTTAATATCAGCGCAATCCGAGTTCTCGACAAAGATCACTCCATCGGCACCGATGGACATCCTGCGGTCGCACACACGCCGGACAAAATCGCGCTTCTTGTCGTCCTCAATAACCGGCACCCGATTATCAATGATGATGAAATCGTTGCCACTGCCACTCATTTTTGTGAACTGAATTGCCATATCCAAACCCATCTATAAAATATTGTATTCTTTCTAGGATGCCAAAAAGCCCACGAAGGTTCCAAACCCCAGTTCATCGAAGCTATTAAAGAAATTCCGTTCAGGCAGGTCAAACGATTCTAACACACCACCCGGCGGTCGCGCTAGCGTCACCGCCACATTGGCTGCGGGGCCTGCCCGCTAGACGGTCCAACCTTTAGCGGTACTGAGTTTTAGCAGTGCGGGCAGGAAGGTGACCGAAGCGATGAGGCAGTTGAATACTCCTATGGTCAGCACCAACCCGAGGCTGAACACACCGCTATGGTCGGCCACCATCATACTGCCGAATCCGATCATGGTGGTGAAGGAACTGAGCAGAACCGCTTGGCCCGTGCTTTTTCCCAATACGCTGTTTTGTTTATCTTCTTCCTCGCGGTAACGGTGGGTGATGTGAATTCCATTGACCACGCCGATCCCGAGAATGAGCGGCAGGATAACCATGTTCGCCATGTTCAGCTTCAGCCCGATCAGTTCCATAACGCCTACTGTCCAGATGGACCCGACCAGGACCGGAAGCAGAACGAAAAAAACCGTACGCAGGTTGCGGAACATGAAAAACAAATAAATGATGATTGCAGTCATGGCATAAAGCCCACCTTTGACATAACCTTCTGTCATCAGCCGTGTGGATTCGAACATATGCACTGCGGTGCCCGTGACATTGGGATCCACCGACCTGAGATCGTTTAAATATTTCCGGCGTTCATCCAGATCCCATATATCCACGCTGGGGTAGATATGAATCACGTACTTGCCTTTTTTGGAGATGTAACGCTCTCTTAATTTTTGCGGAATTTCTTCCAGTCGTACCGATTGCGGCTCGGCATTAGCCTTGAGCTCACCCATGAGATTGCGGTAATCAGCAAAAAGCAATGCAGAAAATTTTTCAAGTCTGCTTGTCGCCAGACCCGGTTCTATCTTCTGACTTTTTTCGATAAAATTTCTGAGACGGTTTCCTGCCACCTGCACGGGGTCAGGCGAGTCGCCACCTTCTTCCCGGCCCTGCAATTTGAATTGGATGCGTTTGAGAGTTTTGTTCAAAGCTTTTAAGGAAAAGGCAACATCTTCTGGTTCCACTTCCAGCTCTTTTAAAAGGGGCGCGAGGTTTTGCTGGATGGTGCGCAGGTTTTCTTCCTGATGTTCCGGAATCACCACCGAGATGCTTTCAAACCTGGCGACCGTGGGCAAGGCTTTCAGTTGAAGTTCCTTTTCCTCGACCTCTTTAAGGGAGTCCGCCAGTATGGCGGCGGACCAGGCGGAACGCCCGGCACTTTCAAGAATTTTCATTTCATACTGAACCGCCTCGGTACCCTTGGCCTGTAGGTTAAGCAGGTTGTAGTCAAAACGCAGGTCTTTCAATGACACGGAAGCGATGAGAACCAGAACGGTGCACACTCCTATGATGAAATAATAATGATCGAATAACTTATCGATCCATCCTGTTTGTCCGGGAGTCACGGTTTCTTCCTGCTCGTAACTCGGCTTTCGCCATTTTTCTTCCAGCGTAACCAGAGCAGGGAGAACCAGAAGCATGGCGATCATGCAGAAGAGAATGCCCCATCCTGCTATCCAACCCAGTTCCACAATGCCGATGAAGTCGGTTAGCACCATGGCACCAAACGCCATGGCGGTGGTGATAGCGCCGGAAAAGTTTCCTCTTCCTGTTCCCTGCAAGGTTTTTTGCAGGGCTGAAAGAATTTCGTTACCCCTTAGCCGCTCCTCTTTATAACGCTCAAGAATATGGATACCAAAATCTATGCCCAGTCCAATCAGGATGGTGGTAAATACTATGGAAAGAATATTCAGGTGACCAATGGTCAAGGTGGTAAAACCCATCGTCCAGCACAACGCAAGCAAAAGGCAGAACACAGCCAGAAGGGGTTTGACCACTCCCCGGTAGGCAATGATGAACAACAGGGCGACCCCTGTTAATGCGATTTTGGAGGCGGTTTCGACATCGGCCTGGGTAGTCACCATTTCGTCACTGGATATCACCTCTTCCCCGGTGAGCCCCACCGTAATATCCGGGAAGTCTTTTTGTGTTTCGGCTATATATTGGCGGGCCAGGGCTACCGCGTCCTTGTAACCGGTAAAACTGGTTTCGTCTTCGTTGGGAACCACCAGAATGAAAAGCAGATCCTCATTTTCAGAAACCATATACCCTTCTTCGCGCAGGGAATCGGGTCCGCCGGTAAATAACGTCTGCCAGGGTGAACGATAACCGGTCTCACCCATCAGGTGCCGGGTCATTTCTTCCAGTAGCCGGATCAGCAGGTTGAGGTCTCCGGCATCTGCGGTTTCTTCCTCATCGTCCCCGCCCAAAAAATCGGTCAACAAAGAATCGACCATACCGGAACTGATTTCAGCATTGATGCTGGATAAAAGCGTGTGGAGTCCGGGTGCGTCGTTCACCGATTCCAGAAAACCCTGATGGTCCACCAGTTTCCGGGTCAATGATTCCAATTCATCTTGATTGAGATAAAGCAGGAAACGCGAGCGGAAGTAACGGGTATCGATTTTATAGACAACCTGGGAAAACAGGTGGGACTGAGTTTGCAGTTTTATTGCCAGCGCTTCGGCAAAGCCTGCCATATCCGCAGGGTTTTTTCCTTCCACCACCACGACCATGCCTTCCAGGTCTTCAAATTGTTCGCGGTAGTTTTTATATTGTTCGACATAAGGCAGACCCTTGGCTACCAGATCGCCCCGGCCGGTTTTAAAAGTGAGTTTTTCTGCGGTCACCCATAAAGAAAGGATGGCTAAAATCAGGGATACCGAAATGACAAGCAGGGAACGGCGATAAGCAAAACGCTCAACAACAAAAAAGAAACGATTAAGAACGCCGGAAGTAGGTGGGGATGACATGATAACTCTTTGCTAACAGGAAAAAGCAACCCCCTCATTACCCCTTCGGGGCATGAAGGCTAATGAAGAATATAACGCAGGGGGAATATTAAAAGCATTGCGCTTGAGGGCTTGGTCGACTTGAAGGGCTATGCAGTACTGGCCCCACGCCCAGTGGTGGCTAGAAGCGCATACCCATGGTGATTGTGTGGGCGTTGAGTCCGATATTGGGGAACTGGATTCCGGCATTGGAAACATGGAAAAGCCGATAATTGATGGAGTAAGCACCTTTCTTCTTGAAATATTCCAACCCGGCCCCTAGATGGAGCAAGAACTGGAAGTCACTGCCCAGTTCTCGTGTGGCTTCATCTTTCCAATCCGTCATCGAAAAACCAGCACCCAACAGAACGTTCGGTGCCCACCTTCTTTTAGAGCTCAAGAATTTATACTGGGCCATCACCGGCGACCACCCAATCAGGTATCCCTCGTTTCGATCAGAAAGGGCGACTCCGCCTTCCATATGGTAGAACCAAGCACCCTGGTACCAGGAGGATTTGCCAATCACCCCTGTCAAATTACGCTGCCAGTTAGGAAAAAAGAATAAATAACCCAGGTCCGTACGGTTTGGTCCGGGAGGGATATCTACTGTCCAACCCCAGCCCAACTGGGCTCCAAAATCGGAGCTACCTTTCTTGAATCTCTCTGAAAGGGTTTCAGCTCCTGCAGTCGCCACAGTCAACATTAAAAAAGCCGCAAGCCAAGGTAAGGCGCATCGCACAATCTTCATATCTTATTGTTTCCTATAAGATTAAAATCCATTATTTCACCCAGCAAACGATGAATTGTAGCATAAAAATACATGAATCCCAGGCAATTATTTGCATTTGTCTTGATTCCTGTTTGTGTTATAATCGGCGCTTTCTCAAATAAATAAAGGGATTTTTGCTATGATGGGAATAGGTTTTCCAGAATTAATGATCATTTTGGTCATTATCATGATCATCTTCGGGGCTGGAAAGCTTCCGGAAATTGGTAGTGCTTTTGGTAATAGCATTCGGAACTTCAAAAAGTCGATGAAGGAAGCTGAAGAGGACACAGGAGAACTTGGTGAAGCCACTGATGAGGCAAAAGAGGTCACCGAAGGAGAAAATAGCGAGGAGCCCGAAACCGCAGAGAACCCTGTAGCCTCAACCGCTGAACCGGAAGACAAATAAGTCGTCTTATCCGTCCCCGCTCCCTCCCTTTCCAGCTAAGGATGGGTTTTTTTACAATGTTTCGCCTTTATTTGACGAATCGCTTTGAAATTGCAAGCATCCTAAAAGTAACTGGATTGAAAAGGGGAATTGCAAATCCCGGCAGGTTCCCGTCAAAGAGACCTATGCCTTTTCCCAACAGAAAGTAAAATTGGATTTGCTCTTTTATGTCCTTTACCCAGCAAAAAGAAGATAAAGAAATAGAAGAAGCTCTAGTCAGGGATCTTCAAGCAGGTAACCTTGATGCCTATGACAAAATAGCTGAGCTGTATCAAAAGAAAATATATGGCCTTAGTTTCAACCTGGTGCGCAACCAAATGGATGCTCAGGATGTGACCCAGGAGGTTCTCCTGACATTGTTCAGGAAGATCAATACGTTTCAAGGCAAGTCGGCGTTTTCAAGCTGGGTTTATCGCATTACCTTGAACGCCAGCTACATGAAACTGAGGAGCAAGAAAAAGGAACCTAACATTTCAATTGACGAATTGCTGCCCTCCTTCAACGGGGCCGGGTTCCAGCAGGAAAAAATTCAGGACTGGTCAGGAAATACCGAGTCCTTATTGTTTACTAACGAAACGCGGGAGGTCATCAAAAAAGCCGTTGACCTTCTGCCGGAAAAAGAAAAAGTGGTTTTCTTATTGCGGGATGTAGAAGGTCTCTCAACCGAAAAGGTGAGCGAGGTATTAGAACTGACCATTCCGGCAGTGAAATCGAGGCTACACAGAGCACGATTATTTTTGAGAAAAAAACTTTCCGGTTATTTTGAAGAATACAATTCCCAAAAGGGGGAAGCATGATCTGTTGTAAAGAGTGCATTGACCTGCTGTATGACTATATCGAAGGGGCTCTGGACCAAGACGCCACGAAATCCCTTGAAGAACATTTTCAAGATTGCCCCCCTTGCATCTCTTTTTTGAACACATACAAGTCAACAACCACCCTTTGTCGAGAGACTTTGAATCAAATCGAAATTCCTGATGAAGTTCGCCGTACTCTACAAAATTTCATAAAAGAACATAAAACCCAGCAAAAAAAGCTTTAGGCCCTCTCTTAAACGCAGGAAACCGTTGCAACATTTCTGCGCCTAATACGGTGATTGACAAACTCAGCAGGTTTATCTATATTTTTTAGATAGCATTGTATTTCAGGTTTTACAGGTAAAACCGTTTATTATTTTGTGACCCACTCTTGAGGCAAAGAACATGGTTGAAATGAAAGTTGAGGGCCTTACGTTGGATCCGCTTACCAACATGCCCATCATAATTTTGAAAGATTCAACCGGTTCCAAGGCTCTTCCCATATGGGTGGGTTATTTCGAAGCCAATGCAATCGCTCTGGAAATAGAAAAAATCTCCACGCCACGCCCCATGACACATGATTTACTCAAAAACCTGATTCAAAATATGAAGGCGGAGGTCAACCATATCCTTGTCAATGAATTAAAAGACAATACATTTTATGCTGTCATTTCTCTGGTATGCGGAGACATTACTCTTGCCATAGACTCGCGGCCCTCTGATGCCATAGCACTGGCGCTGAGAACCAAGGCCCCTATTTATGTTGAAGAAAAAGTGATTGAAGCCGCAAAAAGCCTGGACCTCCCAGATCCGGGAAAAATCAAAACAGACGATGACAAGCAGTGGAAAGACTGGCTGGATAAAATTAAACCGGATGACTTCGGTAGACTTTGATACCACGAGTACGGAGAACCTCCGCTGGCAAACTGCAATGTCTTTATTTTTCGGGCAACCGTTTATTCGGCCCAACGAGCCATTTCCAGTCGGCCCCACGCCGAGTGGACGCCGAGACACCCTACCGTTGTAGTCTCCCGATCCTAGCCTTCATGCCTGAATGAGGAACCAGTGAAAAATATAGGATTATTTTGTAAACAACATCCCTCCATCGACCCAAAAGTGGTTAGCGATCTGGCCCAATGGTTACGAGCACGGGATTGCAACCTTTATATGGATCAGGCCACAGCTGAACTGATCGGCGAAACCGCCCCCTGCCCCCAGGAAGAAATTCCCGCCCGCTCCGACCTGCTCATTGTGCTTGGAGGAGATGGAACTTTGCTCAATGTATCCCACATCGCTCACACGCACGATGTCCCTATTTTGGGAGTCAACCTCGGAAGCCTGGGTTTTTTGACCGAAACCACCCTGGAGGATCTCTATCCAACCCTGCAAAGCACTTTGGCTGGCGAGTGCAAAGTTGAACACCGCATGTTGCTGAATGCCTCCCTTTGGCGCGATGAGACTAAAATACATGACTTTAATGTATTGAACGATATTGTGATCAACAAGAGTGCCTTGGCGGGGATCGTAAATCTCACAGTACAGGTTGACGACCAGCCCATGACATCATACCGGGCCGACGGATTGATAATCGCCACGCCCACAGGTTCCACCGCTTACTCTCTCTCGGCAGGAGGACCCATCATTCATCCCAGCATGCATGCTTTGGTGTTGAGTCCGATATGTCCCTTTACCCTGACAAACCGACCCATTGTCATTCCTGATACATCCAGGATCAAAGTACAACTGACCAAGCGCCATGAAGACGAGGATGTCGGAATAACGCTCGATGGGAAAAAGGGTCACGCGATGAAATCTGGTGACATCCTTAAAGCAGAAAAAGCCAGTGTCTCGGTGAAACTGATACAGGCCCCCGGAAAAAACTATTATCAAACCCTGAGAAAAAAACTTCATTGGGGTAGCACAACAGAAAATGGAACCCACTAGGCACCAGCGTGACGCTGGACCCAACTGGCAATAGTTTTATACCCCCCATGAAGCAAATGAAGAAATATCACGGGGGCTGGGGTGATTTACAACAGCAATATGTAGGCTAACCACTCACTGTTATGAATCAAAATATCGTTTCCTGCGGACAAAAAATAAACATCGGAACCCGTGTGGTTTTATGGAACGAGGATGACGGGTTTAATTGCCCTAACAAGAGAGGCCGGTCCAGCTGTTCCCATCACGACCCCAAGCTCAATGACGCACCATCCAGAAAAGATTCGGCCTATAAAATCCTGAAACCCGAATCGGCGTACAGGGAACTGGTTCAGCACGTCCACCAGTTTGTCCTGCATTATGATGGGTGCTACAGCTCCCACCATTGCCACCAGTTGATGGCAAAGAGCTCCTTCAAGGGCAGCCATTTTTATCTGGATCTCGATGGCACCCTTTATCAGACCTGCGACTTGTACTGGAAAACCAATACCGCACCTGCCGATGACCGGCAAGGGAACGAAAGGGCTATTCATGTCGAAATAGCAAACCTTGCATGGGAAGCTCTGGCTCGCGAGTCCGAATGGCTCCCTACCCACCGCGATAAATACCAAAAGAAAAGAGGGCAATGGGTGCTGGAACTTCCCGATGCCTACCGCAAAAAACTTCAGACAGCCAACTTTAAAATCACCCCGTCACGCGCTTACGGTGAAAGAGGATACTTCAGCAGAAAGATAAATGGCCGAGTGGTGCGTATGTGGGATTTTACCGAGGAACAATATCAAGCCCTGACTAAACTCTGCATCGGGGTCAATCACCTTCTGCCCAAAATTAAACTGCAAGTGCCCTTCGACAAAAAAACCGGTCGGCACCCTCTCGAAAGGTTAAAAAACTACTCTAAGTTTTCCGGCATCCTTGGTCACGCCCATGTGCAAAAAGGCGAAAATGGTGTCGAGTGCAAATACGATCCCGGCTCGGCCTTCAACTGGTCCCGATTAAAAAAAGCCTTCCGCCCCCGTTAGCCACAGGGGAGGCAGATAGCAAGAACTCTTTGAGCCGAGAACACGATTGCTCGCCGATGAGAGCAATGGCACACTGGCCCCAGGCTTAGTGGCCGGAGATTGGGGTTGACGTTTGGCCCGGTTTGGGAGAAGCTTGATACACTCTATAAATTTTGTTACAAACTATTCATGCACAAATTCTTTTTTATCCGGTTTTCAATGATTCTGTCAGGTGTGGTGATGCTTTTGCTTCCCCATCTGGCGACAGCTGAGACCTGGTATGTTAAAAAATCGTCTACCAAGCTACAGGCTGAAGCTTCGGCACGGTCGAAAGTGCTTGGCAAGCTTCAAAAAGGCACCCCGGTAAAGGTGGAGAAGAAATCCGGTAAATTTTTTCAGGTTTCCACAGGCGGGAAAAACGGCTGGGTTTTCCGGTTCAAGCTTTCCAAAAAAGCCCCGGCTCAAAAACAGGGAGACGGGGATATGCTGGGAGCCCTGGGAGGAAACCAGAAAATGGCCGCTCGGGAATCCGCTTCCGGTTCCAGCATAAGGGGTTTGAGTCCTGTTTCAGAGGAACATGCCAGGAAAAAAGGAGCGACCTCTGAAAGCATTCAGGCAGTCAAAGATATGGAAGGTTTTAAAGTTCGGCCCGAAGAACTGGACCGATTTCTTCAAACAGGAAAACTGGGAGAGTATTCCCAATAAAAATCGGTCATGCGCAAAAATAATTTAAAAATCGGAATTTCTTTCTTCTGCCTGTCGGTCCTGGGACTTTTGGTATGGATAGGCCCTGTCTATTCTTTCAACCTGGACCGGTTTCTGAAAGATGTGGAGAAATCGACTCAGCCCCAACCCAAACCGCAGCAGGAGGAATTGGATATTACGATAGAGGAGCCGAAGTCTCCTCCTCCCCCGGAACCGCAACAAAGCACAGGCAACGATGGGATGATCGGCTTGGGCCAATCACTGGGAATATTTGATAAAAAAACCTCCAAGATTCTCAAACAAAGCGTGAACACCCTCCAGGCCCTTCAGCCCATTGCCTACAAGGAGGAAAAAGCCATAGGCGGAAGGCTGGCTGTGGAAGTGTTCAGTCGGTATGGCGGTGTTTACAATGATCCCAAATTGCTCCGTTATATTAATCTGGTGGGGCGGGCTGTTGCCGATGTTTCCACCCGGCCTGATATCGATTACCATTTTGCGATTTTGAACACCGAGCTTCCTAACGCTTTCGCCACCCCCGGGGGTTACGTCTTTGTCAGTATCGGGTTGTTAAGGATGCTCGAAAACGAGGCACAATTAGCCGGGGTACTGGCACATGAGGTTGCGCATATCAGCCAAAAACATGCTCTGCAAACTTTAGGACGAAGTCGGAGTTTGCAGGGGATCAGTGCCCTGACGCTCACAGCCATGGATAAGAACCCCGGCTTGTTTGACAAGCTGATCGATGAAGTATCCAACGTCCTTTTCACCAAGGGCCTGGACAAAAACCTGGAGTTTGAGGCAGACCGGTATGGGCGAGAATTTGCCTACCGCATGGGCTACTATCCGGGTGGACTGCAGGACTTTATTCGCAAACTGGGCAAAAGCAAGGCAGGAGGAAGCTCCATATTTATGAGCACCCATCCCTCAACAGGCGAACGTTATAACAGATTGAAAAAAACCTGGAGCCGGTACAAGAAAGCTTCCCTCTACCCCGTACTGGGAAAACGGTTCTCCTCAGTATTCAAGAAACCCGGTAAATTATGAAACAGAATTCTATTTTTCGGGACGAACTCCCGGGAGAAAAGAAGAGCATCATCAACCTGTTGATGACCGGCTACATCGTTGTCATTTCCTGCCTGGGTTATGCCGCGTTCTTTCTCTACATCCAACTGGGGCAGATTGAGAGAATTGTAGGAACCATGGATACCCAGACCTTAACACCCGACCAAATCGAGTTGTTGAAGAACCGGATCGTTCGCAGTGCCGTGCAATTGAAAAATGAAATGATCGGGATGGCAATTGTCGGCACTTTGGTTTGTATTATTGGTGGATTCTATACCGTCAGCATGATTATAAAACCGCTGAGAAAACTGGTACGGTTTGCGGAGGAACAAGGAACTACCGAGCTTCCCGAATTCAAATCCAATACCGAAATCAAACAGTTGGCAACGGCCCTCACCCAATTGACGGAAAACCTGGAACAACCCCGCCCGCTGGAAAAAGAACAGCAGTCATAAAGAAGTATCTGGATTCAAGAATCGTTGAAATTCTCTATCTTCCCTTTCAATTCGTCATCGAAGGAAAACATCTCTTTCCTGGGGATACCCACCTCCTCCAATAACTGAATATAGTAGTCAAAGGTCAGGGTTTCTTTCAAACGCTGGATCGCATCCTGGACCTGTTGCTCAGAGCGCACCTCCGGCACCAGATCGTTGCAAAGCAGTTCTACGGGAAGCGGTTTATTGGAAAGCCGAGCCATGAGGACTGAAACTTTAGAAATCTCCAGACCTCGCCGAAAAGCCGACCTGGCTTTTATTTCCATTTCTACATACTTTACACATTTTTCATGGAGGATGAGCCTTTGTTTCCAGGGTTCGGTTTTTTTCCATTGCTCAAACCGGACTTGTACAGGTTGGCGTTCGTTCAACCCGCGTATTTCATCCATGCGGGATTGGTAATCTTTAAGGAGAGCTTTTTGAACCTCAATGCGATTCAACAATTCGTCATCGTAATATTTTTCGTTGAACTCTTTGTCTGCTTTTCGTTTTTCCTGCCATTTTTCATAACGGAGGGCGATCACTTCCTCACGGGTCATGGATTCAATTTCATGGTAGAGCTGTTGGGTCTCCTTAAGATGAAAAGACTTGGCCTCTTCAACCATTTGCGCGTATTTTTCCGGATGCTTTCCCTCTAACTCCGCCAACACAGGCTTGAAATCTTCCCATAGAAGGTTAGCCTGCCACCCCCCATAAACCAGTCCCCCAAAAATTATCAATTTGATGAGTTTTTTCATGGTTTTCTTTATGGGTTATTCCGCCTGAATAAAAAGCCAGGGCACTCGGTTTACTTAAAACCAGTTGTCTCTAATCGTTTTGACAAATTGGACCAAACCCTCATAACTTATCGGTTTTTGATGAAAACTGTTTACCCCCAGACTATAACAAAGATCAATATCTGCAGGAGAACAACTACTGGAAAACACAATAAAGGGAATTTTTTGGATTTCAGAATTTAAGCGAATGGCCGCAATCGCTTCTATTCCATTCAGGCGGGGCATTTTGATATCGACAATAATAACTTTGACCGGACTGTTGAGTTTCTTTTCAGGCCCCAGAAGAAAATCTACCAGTTCCTGACCGTCCCTGACTCTCTTGATCGCAAGAGCCCGTCCACTATCCCGAACTGCCTCCAGGAATAATAGATAATCGTCTTCGTCACTCTCGGCAAGCAAAATATCAAGCTGGGGTTTTAAATTCTGCACAAAGATTCACATATCCAAATACAAAGGCTAATATTCCTTTATCGGATATACAGTGAAACTCTTTAGGCAAATTGTCCGGCAGAAAAAGAGGGGGGCTAGTGTTTGAAATGGCGGGTGCCAGTAAACACCATGGCTATTTTGTGCTCGTTAGCCGCTTGCAGGACTTCCTCATCGCGAATAGAACCACCAGGGGAAATGATGGCCGTGATTCCATTTTTCGCGGCTTCGTCAACAGAGTCGCGGAAGGGGAAAAATGCGTCCGAAGCCATTACCGCTCCCTGCAAAGATTTGCGTGCTTTCTCGATCGCAACACGGGCAGAGTCGACCCGGCTCATTTGACCTGCACCGATACCAAGAATTTCATGGTCTTTAGCATAAACAATAGCATTGGATTTAACATGTTTGGCTACAATCCAGGCTAATTGCATATCCTCCATTTCCCGGTCATCGGGTTTTCTTGCACTCACTTCTTTGAGTTGCCCCTCAACATAGGTCAACACATCCCGACTCTGGACCAACAGGCCGCCGCCTATTCGTTTCAAGTCAAATTTTTCAGCCTCTGCACAAGACCCTATTTCCGGCATCTGCATAAGACGGACATTTTTTTTCGTGGCGAACAATTTCAAAGCTTCCGGATCAAATCCGGGTGCCACAACAGCTTCAACAAAGTTTTTGACGATCTCCTCCGCTGTCTGGGCGGTAACTGGTCGATTGAACCCGAGAATTCCTCCAAACGCCGATACCGGGTCCACCTCACGGGCTCCGATAAACGTTTTTAACTGGTCCTCGCCTATCGCCACACCACATGGATTGGTGTGCTTGATAATCACTACCGCACCCTTATCAAATTCCTTGACCAACTCCCAGCCAGCATTTAAATCAATAAAATTATTAAAAGACAACTCCTTGCCTTGAAGTTGCCTGGCGGAAATAATTTCGGATGGCAAGGGAGAACTTTCTTTATATAACGCGGCAGACTGGTGAGGGTTTTCGCCATAGCGAAGTTCCTGCACTTTTTCAAACGGCTGGTTCAATATAGGAGGAAAACCATCATCCCATTTTTCGGTTAAATAAGCTGCTATCAAAGAATCATAACGAGCCGTATGCGCAAACGCATCCCGACTCAATCGCCTGCGTGTTTCCAATGTCACGGCCCCGGACTCCATCTCATGCAAAACCTTACTGTAGTCATCCGGGTTTACAATCACCACCACATCCTTGGAATTTTTTGCCGCTGACCGAACCATTGCAGGGCCGCCAATATCAATATTCTCGATAGCATCTTCCAAAGAACAATCTTTTCGCGCTACCGTCTGCTCGAACGGATACAAGTTGATCACCACCAAGTCGATGGGCCGGATTCCATGATCTTCCATTGCCTTGATATGCTCTGGCACATCCCTGCGGGCCAGAATCCCGCCGTGGACTCGGGGGTGGAGTGTCTTGATCCTTCCATCCATCATTTCAGGGAAGCCGGTGTAGTCGGATACCTGAATCACGGGGATTCCTCCCTTGCGCAACAGGTCCGCCGTACCGCCGGTGGAAAGTATTTCGACACCGTATTTCTGTAGTTCGAGAGCAAAATCTAATATACCGGTCTTATCCGATACGCTTATCAATGCCCGTTTAATGGGTTTCATCAAAATCGAAAAATATTAAGTTTACTGGGGAAGTTTTCTTTTGGGAGCCGGAGACTTCGATATGAGAAAGTCCGGGGTCAGCGCACTAATCAACTTCAATACCCAGACCGGAAAAGATCCGTAGGACTCCCAGAGCGCAGGTTCTTCTTTCGGGGTTTCAGATTTTTTGGGATCGGTCATCGTTCCCCTCTCCATGTTTAAAGGATTCTAGCTCAGGACTCATGTGAAGTGCGAAGTCTACACTTTTTCACCCTATTTTAAAATAAAAATCCCACTAGGCGTGGGGCCAACGTGCCGCCGCTTTTTCTGGCAAGTAGAAAGTTGTCTCGGCCCAATCAAGTCCTTCTCCTTCGGAGCATGAGAATAATGATGGGGTTATCACAGCCTCCCCTGCGTGATATCTCTCTTCACTTGCCTTCATGCCCCGAAGGGGTACTAAGGGGCTCCGCCGATGAGGAGGCCTTGGGCAAATTTCCAGTCAATAGGGCGAGTCAGATCAAGACTGCCAAACTGGGCTTCAAGGTTTTTAGAGCATTCGCCAAGCAAATCCTGCAAATGCGCCTTATCCGAGTCCGTCCAGGCCATGGGAGATTTTAGCAATTCCTGCTCGAAAGCGGCAATGAGGTCTTCATTGCAGACCTTTGCCTCATCCCGGAAGATGCCTGGCAAAAAAATCATCTCCAGAAAATTCTTTGCCGCTACATCAGGAAGCGGATCACAGGATATCCGAGCGAATAAAACATAATGCGCCAGTGCTGTGGTCACCAAAGTTAAAAGGTTCACGGCATCCAGGCTATCCGGGTAATCAAATTCTCCCAGCGAAGACGAAAACGTTGACTCGCTCAGCCCCAATCCCTGCTTTGCGAAACGACTGTAAAATTTCCACCGGTTTATAAAATCATTGATGACCTGGATATCTTTAATGCACTCCGGGTCCCGCCAATTGAAAGAATCCTCGATTATTTCGCCAACCTGCGGAAACCGAAAAGCTAAAGCACCCAGCCTTTCCTTGTCCGCTGGTGAAATAAAATATTCAATATAGGCACCATTCTCACTAATGAAGGTACTTGCCGCAGATCGAACCTGTCTCAATTGTTGATAACCCACTTGAAAAAATGACTGTATCCAAACCTTATCCAGCAAAGCGGCTCCCTTTTCAGGATTCCCTTCTGCCCCCAGTTCCAAACCAATGTTTATATAACCCCGTGTTTTTCGCAGAGCCCGGTCCCGAATATCCATGGATGACAGATCGAGTCCATCGGCAACAATAACCTTGTTGGCTAGGCACACCAGTTCCCAACGCAGGGTTTCAAGACGGTTTTCGTTTTCCAACATAGCGAGACATTGGGTGAAAAAAAGGGTTTCATCCAAATGGGCTAGAGGGTATCGAGGAGAAAACCTGAACCGACTTGAGGGAAGTTCTTCCAGCGAAGGTAGTTTCAACTTTAACGTTTCCGGGTCCAAACGGCTATATATACCTATTGCCTCCTCAAATTCAGGAATGCCTCTTGCGGCAGTGCGGCTCACTCTCCATTGATAAGCCTTCTCTACCGTAAGAGTAACGGGATACCAGATCACCGCTTCCAGCAGGTTGTAAAAAAGACTTTGGTCTTTTTCATAAAGTAAAAGCAGCAGTTTTTTGATTTCTTTACTGTTTTCAACTTTGAAAAAAATATCATAGACCCCGTCAGGGGTAAAATGTTCCAGGCCCTCCACCCCTTCATAGGAGTCCGTCATTTCATCATTCTTATAGACCTTCAAAAAGGCCTGAAACAACACTACCTTTTGGTCAAAATCTTCTTTCAAAAACCATTCCAGGGTTTCAGGGTCCTGGCATTGATCCAGCAAAGCAATCCAACTCAAAGCCCGTTCAGGTTGAAACTTGTCACCCTGCCACCATTCCACATCAAAAATGTATTGCAGTTGATCCGGAGAAGCCATGGATAAAACCAGAAGTGAATCTTCCACTTCTTTAATTAAATTATAAACCTCTTCCACAGGAAGGGACTGAGTCACCTCAACCGCTTTTTCGGAAAGTACGAGAAGACTCTGTTGTAGATGAGGATCAAGTCCAAGAATAGTCCGCACCTGCTCTTCCACCGACAAGCCGGACAAAATCTCTTCCACCTTGCGCGGCTGGGTTCTCACCCACTCCACCGGAAATGGCAAGGTCTCCCCGCCAAATGAATTTTCTTTATTTATTTTATCGATCATAGTTCTAAAACATTAAAAACACGGAAACCCATCATGGACGCAACATGATAGTTGAAAGAATTCTTCCTGTTTTTCCTTCGCGTCGATAGGAATGCATTTTTGGGGCGGAACAACAAGTACAATGGTCCATTGAAAAAATATTTTCCTGAAGAAGACCCGCCTTCTCACCTTCCATTTTATTCACCGCAATCAAGTCGAGAAAGTATTTACCCGGCGGACCGGCCCGAAACCAACCCGTTTCATCAGGGAACTTTTTTTTAAACGGTTGAACGCAGTCCTCACCCACCTCATAACAACATCCTCCGATTGCCGGCCCAAAACCCACTACCAGCTCTTCAGGGCGAGACCCATACACGCGGCCCATCTCCCTAACTACTTTAAAAAGAATGCTTTGCTCCGACCCCTTTCGGCCGGCATGAATAGCCCCGACCACTTTCAATCGCGGATCATAAACCAAAATGGGAAGACAGTCTGCAGTAAAAACTCCGATGGGCCTTTCAGGGATATGAGTCAATAAAGCATCGGCAGAAATTTTCATCGCCTCACTAGAAGCGAGGTCTGTATCACTCAATACAAAAATTTTGTCGCTATGAACCTGATTAACAAAAAAAAGACCGCTGTTTGTTATCCCGATAGATTCTAAAAACAATTTCAAATGGTCTTTTGTTTTTCCAAAATCATCATTGCTCAAAAAAGAAAAATCCTCAATTTCACCTTGATCGTTTTCGAAACAACGTGGACTGACAGCATGAACCAATTCAGGAAATGTTTCGAACTGATTAAATTTTAACTTTTTGAGCAAAATATTCATAAAAATTAATTATTTTTTTTCAAACTCATTAAAGTGCCCAGCGAATGAATTCAGTATACTCGCAAAAATTAAAAAAAACCAAACAAGGTGTTTCCCCCTGTGTTTATACGGGTTTCCCGAGGCTCCATAAAAATGACCCCTGTTGAACTCGCACGCGCATTTTCCATGACAACCTAACAACCAATCTGAAACATTAATTTCTCTTAATATTCGCTTGACATCAAACGTGTATGACATAAAATGATAACGGTATTTGGGCGCTGAAACGAATACCGATATGACGTAAGAAAGGAGATCTTGATGGCAACCAAGAAAAAAGCTAAAAAGAAAGCTACGAAGAAAAAAGCTACGAAGAAAAAAGTAGCGAAGAAAAAAGTAGCGAAGAAAAAAGCAACAAAGAAAAAAGCTAAGAAAAAAGTAACAAAGAAAAAAGCTACAAAGAAGAAAGCTACAAAGAAGAAAGCAACAAAGAAAAAAGCTAAGAAAAAAGTAACAAAGAAAAAAGCTACAAAGAAAAAAGCTACAAAGAAGAAAGCTAAAAAGAAAGCTAAAAAAAGATAAAAAGGACAGTTTAATTTTCTTTTCAGCCTATGCTGGATGTAGTGAACTGACTCTCAATTCATTTTCGAACGTATTAACTCATATCGTTTCAGCGCCCAATAAATACCGCCACCCCGCTTGCTAACCATCTGTTTTTTCTGGCCCTACGGCCCTACCTTGGCGTAGATGGATTTCAAATAAAAAGCCTCTGGAAACGTCGCCGGATGGTCCTCGGCATGTCCCGTTCTGGCAATCTCTTCACATTTTTTTCCTGCAGAGCAAATTCCAAGATAAACCGCGTCATAAAACTCATTTGCGGGCACATGTGCCGAACAAGAAGCCGCGAATAGTACTCCAGACGTTAACTGCGCACCTGCCTGCGCCAGGCTGGTATAAGCGTCCAGAGCCAGGGTTTTATGTTTCTTCTTTCTTGCAAACGCCGGCGGATCTAAAATCACCAAGTCGAAAAAGCGCTTTTCGGATTTTAACCGCGCAAGCATCTGGAACGCATCGCCTTCCTTTTGAACAAAGTTTTCCGCTGGAAATGATTTTTCAGGAAAATTTAATTTCATGTTTCTCAATGATGTCTCTAGGGCAAATGGGTTGCTATCCACCTCCACCACAGAACTACACCCACCGGCCCACGCGTAAACCGAGAATCCCCCCGAATAGCTGAATACATTCAATACGGATTGCCCTTTAGCCATTTCCCCAATTTTCAACCGGTTCTCCCTTTGATCCAGGAAAAATCCGGTTTTCTGCCCTGCAACGACATCAGCCGTAAACTTCAACCCGTTTTCCTTAAATTGCACCCAGCCCGAGTTCCCGTGTCCATACAAAATCTGCCCATCCCGATAAGCCGACCCAGACTCCAATAGCTTGCTGACGTTCCGGGCTAATCGTAAAACTACCTGCTGACTCTTAAATTCTTTTTGAAATAATCCACAAAGTTCATCCAGAAACAGAAACCAGCTTGTCGTATACAGTTTCAAGACCAGGACATCTTCATAACGATCTAACACCAGCCCGGGAAACCCGTCATTTTCACCATTGATGACTCGATAACCCGTCGTTCCCTGGTTTTCCAGTCCCTGCCTGATTTTTATTGCTGACTGCAGGCGTTCCTGGAAAAAGCGCCCGTCAATTTCCCTCGGTTTACCCAGGTTCAACACTCTAAAGCAAAGATCCGAACAAGGGTCCCATAAACCCATCGCCAGAAAACGGTTCTTATGATCGTAAATCACTCCCAGGTTTTCCTGACTCCTATCGGGAATCTGGTTTTGGATTTGATACTTGAAAACCCAGGGATACCCTTTGCGGATTTTGCCCTGATGCGTCTTGGATATCTGAATTTTGATCATTTAATATGCATTCGTGTATGTGGCATGGTGTCCAGAATTTTGATTTGTCGGGCTTGCACATGGGCAGGGGCGGGTCTATGTGTCCAGCGCCGGGGACTGGGCAAAACAGCCGCCATCCATGCCGACTCAACAGGCGAAAGAATTTTCGATGAATGCTGGAAGTAAGTCTGTGCCGCCTGCTCACACCCAAATATGCCATCTCCCCATTCAATCACATTCAAATAGACTTCAAGAATCCTCTGCTTGCTCCAAAAAAATTCAATCAATACTGTGAAATAACTTTCCAGTAGCTTTCTTAACCAGGTCCTACTTTGCCACAGGAACACATTGCGAGCAGTTTGCATGGAAATCGTGCTGGCACCCAGTTTTCGATCCGTTGTTATATTGGCATGGATCGCGTGCTCAATGGCCAGCCAGTCGAATCCATTATGGATAAAAAATTTCTGGTCTTCAGCGGCTATGACCGCTTTCTGGATATTCGGGGAAATCTCTTCAATGGGTATCCATGAGTTCAAGCTCAGAGGAAGAGTTTGCTGGGCACCACTTTCCACCCAGCGTATCCACATCAAGGGTGTTGTGGGTGGGTTCACGAACTTGTACAGAAGGACGGGAACCAGAGTAAGGGCGATAAAGCACAGCAAAAGATCAAAAACAATTCTGCCAATACGAATGCGAATTGGCTTTTTGCCCTTGCCTCGCTTGCTTTTTCTTTTCATATAGCCCCCAGAAGCATAGATCCCACTCTAAGCGAAGATCCGGCGAGCCGCCAGTGGCAACTTGCAATTTCCTCCGGGCGTTGCCCGGTGGTTAGCTTTCTTTTACTACAGAGCTATAGAGCTTAACAGTTTTTTGGAAGGACGGGTAATGCTGGGAAGGAATTTTTCGCGTGTAACTTTTATGATGCTTGAAGGTAAAAGGATTATAAATTATTTTTTTATTTTTCCGTTTCTGGATCTCATAGTGCAGGTGAGGGGCAAACGTTCTTCCGGTATTCCCCGACTCAGCAATCTGCTGACCCACCCGGATAGTCTGACCCGGTTTGACTTTTACACGGCTCAAATGCAGATAAAGGGTTTTGATCCCCAGTTTTGGATGATCAATTTCGACACAATAACCGTTTGCTCGCACATTCCAGTTTGTGCGAGTGACCTTACCCGGGAATCCTGAATAAATGGGAGTCCCCACCTCAGCTTTAAAATCCGTCCCGGAATGCCCTCCCATCCCTTTGCGAAAATCTCCAGGCAGGGAAGTGATTTCAATATAATGCCGAATAGGACTTTGCGCTTCGACAATGCGCCGGGCAATTTCCTTTCCTTCTCTATCAAAATATCCGCCATTTTTCGGGTCGAACTCATCAAAATAGAATGCTTCAAATGTTTTGCCGAATAATTTGCTCTTATAGGAAAGTTTAAGGATTTTAAACTGTTCGGGACCTTCCAGTTGCCGGTACACCACTTCCAGGTAATCGCCGTTTCTCATGCCCTTTTTGATATCCATAAACCATGCCATAAGACGCCCCAGATGCGCAGAAAGCGCGGCACAACCTTTTTCACGGGAAAGTATTCTACACACGCTATAGTTCAGGGAATTCCGTACTTTAAAATTCAGGGAATGGATGGTTTTGCCTTCTACCTTCCTCTCGGATGGAACCGTAAAGGACGCGGGCGTGATAACAGCCGTCTTGGTAGCCTGCGAAGTCTTAACAGGTGGAGGAACTTCTTTTTTATAGTCTTTGGACTGAGGTAGTTCGAAAAGGGGTACTACCTCAGAGTTCTGCGGTAAAGACGCGACAACAACATCCTTTTTTTGATCAAAATAGAGGAGATAAATATTCAGTCCCACCGAAATGATGAAGAGAAAGACAAATCCGAATCGAAAAGAAAACTCATTCTTCTTTTCGATGTACTGGTTGTGTAGCGAGGAGGGGGGAATGTCCATTTTATTTCCTTCAGTTAAATGATACAGTGGCTGTTTAAAATAGTGAGAGCTCAAAAAAAAGGCCGAGGTGCCCTGCAAAACTCAGCCCATTATATAAGATAATGTCAAATAATACAATAAGTTCCAGCCCCACCCTCATAGACTACCAACCTGAAATTATTTTGCTGGAAGAAGGGGTGGAAGAGTATCCCCTGGTGCAGGAAATCCTCTCGAGGCTCCCCTCAGAAATTCCCCGGCAGAAATTCCAGGATATTTCCATGCTCACAGAGCAGATGAGGTCTTCACAGCACGATGTGTTTGGAGAAGGAAAAAAACGCTTGGCGTTATCCCGTTTTAAAGGTTCCTTCCTGAAGAAGTGTCCGGGTATCAGCCCGGGTATGGTGTGTTGCAATTACTATGTTGTGAACTTGTCGAAAAACTGCATCTATGATTGCTCTTATTGTTTCCTGCAGGATTTTTTAGGCAACAACCCCATGCAGGTGGCCTATGTTAATGTTGAAGACCTGCTTGGCGAGTTGGAAGAAGTATTCACACAATATCCAGATCGCAACTTTCGGGTCGGGACAGGGGAATTGACAGACAGCCTGGCTCTGGATGCCATCATCCCCTACACGGCCTATCTGCTGCCTTTTTTCAACCAACAGTCAAATGCCGTTCTGGAGTTAAAAACCAAATCGGACCAAGTTGCGAACCTTCTTAACCATTCCGACCCTACAAATATAATTGTATCCTGGTCGCTGAATCCACAAACCATCATTGATCTGGAAGAAAAGGGGACACCGAGCCTGGTCCAGCGGCTTGAATCTGCCAGGGCGTGCGTGGACAAGGGCTACCGCGTTGGGTTTCATTTTGACCCGATCATTCTGATACCAGGTTGGGAGGAAGCCTACCGACAGTTAATAGACATTTTGTTCGATAGCCTGCCCATTGCCAAGGTGGAGTGGGTGAGCCTGGGGAGCTTTCGATACCGCCCCTCCCTGAAACACATCATTAAAAACCGACATCCGCAAACTCGCTTGTTCACCAGCGAACACTTGCCCGGCAAAGATGGAAAATTTCGCTACCTGCGTCCCTTGCGAAACCATGCCTACGAAACCATTCGCGGTTATCTTAAGTCCCGCTCAGAAGAATTAAGCATTTATCTTTGTATGGAAACCCGGGAAATATGGGAAGGCGTGACCGGGAAAACGCCAAGGAGCGATGAAAAACTGGATCAGTTTTTTGATCTTTAATCGAAATTCCAGAGAGGGTCTCTATTTATTCGATCATTTTTTCTACGGCAACTCGCACCCCCTTATTTCATAAGGGGTGCTCATGGCCAAAAACCGTTTTCCAGAGATACTCTAAAGACGCATGGGCATGACAATGGTCTTATACTGGTCATCATCCGCCACCGTAAACAGGCAGGAGTGGTTTTGATCTTTTAGATTCAGAGTCACTGAATCCCCTTCAATAACACTTAGGATATCCAGAACATACTTTGCGTTAAGCCCAATCGAGACTTCCTCTCCCTCATAATCAAGGGGCATTTCCTCAACGGCGGCTCCCAGATCCGTATTATCTGAAACCAGGTTCAGGTTGCCTTTGCGGACTTCAAAGCGGACCATTTTCGATTTTTCATCTGCCAGTAGAGCCACACGCTTCAGGGCATGGGTCAGGTCATCCTTGCTGGCTTTAGCCTTCAGGTTATTGTCCCCTGGAATCACTTGCCGGTAGTTGGGAAATTTTCCGTCTATTTTGCGCGACACAATCACCTGCTTGCCGCAAATGAAAGCCAGGTGATTATCCTGGGAAGAGAACCCGAATGTTTCGTCTTCGTCCTCCATTAATTTCAGTAACTCGGACAACGCTTTCTTGGGCAAAAGAAAACTTAAGTTCTCCCCTTTTGCAACATTTGACTTGACCGGTCGAGAAATCATCGCCAACCGGTGTCCATCGGTACCCACAAGGTTTACGCTGTCCCCTTCCGACTCCAGCAATAACCCGTTCAAAGCCTGCCGGGTTTCATCGGGAGAAACCGAGAAAAAGGTTTTGCGAATCATTTCCTTCAAAATTTTGCCATCAAATTCCAACAGCGGCTTATCACTGTATTCCGGCAATGGCGGAAAATCTTCAGGGGGAAGCCCGGGCAAACGGAATTTGGACTTTCCACACTTTAAGGTAATCCAGTTATTTTCTTCCTTTTTCAAATGAATTTCTTCATTGGGAAGTTCCCGGACTATATCAAAAAGTTTTCTGGCATTGAGCGTCACGGCTCCGGGTGCGATCACATTCGCCGCATAATCGCCTAAAGTACCGATTTCCAAATCGGTGGCTCGAATACTAATGGTGTCTTTCTCGGCGGATAGATGCAGGTGGGAAAGAATGGGCATCGCCCCTTTTGGTTCAACGATTCCCTGAACTTTGTGCACACCGTTCAGAAGGACATCCCGGCTTATTCTGACTTCCATGGAACTCCTTTAAGGTAAGTATATAGCCCAATTTCAGGCTTGAGGATTATTAGCATAATTGCAAAAACCTGTCAAAGAGAAATGAAGATTCCGGCAAGTCACATCCCTCCTGACCAAAACCGTAATTAAAACCCTCCACTCAATAGTGGTATTCAGGAAGCAAAAAGAACATAGCCTCAAAACCCAAATGCATTGAAAAATCTTCCCAAAACTGACCCGGTATCCCAATACAACAGACAATATGCAAATTTAGCTATTTTAACGCCTGTGAAATTGCTATATTTTCAGCAATACCGAATAAAGACATTTATCTTTTCTGAGGTTTTTATGAAAACCGAGCAACGGAGCTGGTCCCGGGAAGAGGGCTGGTCAAGCGACACTACGTCTGGAACCTTAAAAAGTGCCCAACTGGTTTTGCTCTTTGGTCATCCCTCAAATTTGAAAAATGAAAGTCTTTTTAAAGAAATTCGCCTGTCTTATCCTGATGCTTATATCTTGAGCGGTTCCACCGCAGGGGAAATTTTAAAAACCCGCGTTTACGATGATTCGCTTGCAGCTACAGCGATCTGGTTTGAAAGCACCGTCATAAAACCCGCACATTTAAATATCGAAGATCGAAAAGATAGTTTATCCCTTGGAGAAGAACTGGTGGACACACTGGATCATGAAGGGTTACATCACGTCTTTGTTCTGGCCGATGGATTGAATGTGAATGGATCGCAATTGGTCAAGGGAATGATGAAGCATTTACCGGAAGCCGTAAAGGTTACCGGTGGCCTGACGGGAGATGGAGGAAAATTCAAAGAAACCCTGGTCGGTGCAAACCAGATACCCGAAAGTAAAAATGTGGTGGCTTTAGGGTTTTACGGAACCCGCTTGAAAATCCATTATGGGTCCATCAGTGGCTTTAAACCTTTCGGCCCCCTACGTAAGGTCACCCGTTCTGAAAACAATATTCTTTATGAGCTGGATGGGGAACCGGCCCTGGAGCTGTATAAAAAATATCTTGGGGACCGTTATAAAGATTTTCCCACCAATTGTTTCTATTTTCCCATCTACTACCAAACCTCGAACATGGAAAAGGGTCTCGTACGCACAATTTTAGGGTTTGACGAAAAAGTCGGGAGCATAACATTTGCGGGCGACCTGGAGGAGGGAAGCACAGCGCGTCTCATGAAAACTAATACGGATAACCTTGTCAGCGGGGCCGAAGAAGCCGCCAAAGCATGCCAGAGCACAGGAGCTTCCTCCCCCGATGTGGCCATTCTCATGAGTTGTGTTGGGAGAAAAATTATCATGAAACAACGGGTGGAAGAGGAAATTGAAGCGGTTGAAGAAATATTCGGGCCCCAAACCAGCCTGACCGGATTTTATTCCTACGGTGAGATCGCTCCCATTGAAGATTCCATGTATTCACACCTGCATAATCAGACCATGTCCATCACCACTTTTTCCGAAACCTGATTTTCTTAAAATGAAACATAAACTACTCCTTCGGCAGATCAAAAAATATCTAGGTGGACTGGATAATACCCTTCCCCAATGGGAAAGCTTCCTCAATGCCGTGGATGACGCCTACCAAACACATGATGAGGATTACGCCTTGCTCGAACACACCATGGATGTGTCCGCCGAGGAGATTCATGAAAAAGGTACGAAAATTGAGCGGCTTTCCCGCCTGCCCGATGAAACCCCACATCCTGTTCTGCGCATTTCCAAAGAAGGGCAACTGCTTTACTTCAACTGGGCCAGCCTGCGATTACTGCGGCTATCGAATGCAAACCCCACCATGCCTCTGCCGCCAGAATGGCAAAAACTGGCTCGTGACGCGTTTGATCAGCACGCTAATAAAACGGTTGAATTGGAGTTTCCCGGACGCTTTTTTTCTATCACCTTATCTCCTGTTATTGAACACAACTACGTAAATATCTACGGGTTTGATATTACCGAGCGAAAACTAGCGGAGAACTACCTTCTCGACCATAACAATATATTGGGAGACCTCGTGGCGGGAAGACCTTTCCAGGAAATTCTGGACGGATTGTGCCAAAAAACGGAAAAATATAGCGAAGGGCTGTTAAGCTCTATTCTTATTCTGGATAAATCAAAAAAATTTCTTCACTACGGCTCCGCTCCCAGCCTGCCTGAGGGATATGTTAAAAAATTGCCCCGGGTTGTCCCGGGCCCCAAAGTGGGCTCGTGCGGTACCGCCGCTTTCTTAAAACGCGCGGTGGTGGTGGAAGATATTTCTCTTGATCCTCTTTGGGAGGACTACAAAGAGGTGGCTCTTTCAAATGGACTCAAAGCCTGCTGGTCCACCCCCATTCTCGATTCCGAGGAAAATGTGTTGGGCACCTTCGCCGTTTATTATACCCAGCCCCGCAAGCCCACCCCGGCAGAAATGGAGCTGATCAAGGCTTCCGCCAATTTAGCGGCGCTGGCGATACAAAGTTATAACGCAAAGGACGATTTGAAAAATTATGCTAAGGAACTGAAGAGAAGCAACAGCGACTTGAAAGACTTTGCCCTTATCGCCTCGCATGATTTGCAGGAACCTTTAAGAAAAATATCCATATTCAGTGATCGCCTGCAGGAAGCCAAGTCCCATTTGAGCGAACAACATTTGGACTATCTCTCAAGAATGGGAAATGCCGCACAACGGATGCAGGCACTGATTGATGACCTACTACAGCTTTCTCAGGTAACCGCCAAGGGAAAACCTTTCAAGAAAGTGAGCCTGGACAAAGTTTCCCGGGAAGTATTGGAAGATCTTGAAACACGGCTCATGGAAACCCAGGGGAAGGTCACCCTCGGCGACCTGCCCAGTCTTGATGCCGACCCTTTTCAAATGCGGCAACTTTTGCAAAACCTGATTGAAAACAGCTTGAAGTACCACAAACCAGACATCCCCCCCATCATCCATCTCGACTGCCAACCCAGCCAAAACGGATACTGGAACATTTCGGTGCAAGATAACGGAATCGGGCTGGATGAAAAGTTCTCCGAGCGAATTTTCGTCCCTTTGGAAAGACTGCACGGAAGATCGGCTTATGAAGGAACGGGAATCGGCCTGGCCATCTGCAAGAAAATTGTTTCCCGGCATGGGGGTAGTATATCTGTGAAAAGCCAACTGGGAGAAGGATCCACATTCACCATCACTCTTCCCAAAAACCAACCTGCCTCCGCTTAAACCTTTTGAGGAAGGTCAACCAGACTTCTTGGCAATTTTCGCCCAGGTATCGCGGAGCGTTACGGTCCTGTTGAACACCGGAGCCCCAGGAGTAGAGTCCTCACTATCCACACAAAAGTATCCCAGCCGTAAAAACTGGAATCGGGCTCCCGCAACCGCACCCTTCAAGTGGGGCTCGACAAACCCATTCCCAATAGTTTCCAGAGAATCAGGATTCAAGCTTGATTTCAGGTCAGGGCATTCTTTCTCGTCTGCGGGATTCTCTTTGAGAAAAAGGTGGTTGTATAGTCTCACTTCGACGCGCTGGGCATGAGCCGCAGAAAGCCAGTGCAGGGTACCTTTAACCTTCCGGCCTTCCTGAGAAGAGCCGCTTTTGGTTTCCGGATCATAAGTACAGCGTAACTCGACCACCTCTCCCGTGTTTTCATCCTTAATCACCTGTTCACATTTGATAATGTAAGCATGCTTCAACCGCACCTCCCTGCCCGGAGCGAGGCGGAAAAACTTTTTGGGAGGATCTTCCATAAAATCATCCCGCTCAATATAAAGAACCCGGGAAAAAGGAACTTTGCGGGACCCCGCTGATGGGTCTTCCGGGTTGTTCTCGGCAGTCAATTCTTCCAACTGATCTTCCGGGTAATTCTCAATCACAACTTTCAGCGGTCGTATCACCGCCATCACCCGGGGCGATGTCCGGTTTAAATCTTCCCGCACACAATGTTCCAGTAAGGCAAAGTCTATCGTGCTGTTGCTTTTGGCAACTCCAATCCGTTCACAAAAATCACGAATAGCCTCCGGCGGGTAGCCCCTGCGGCGCATGCCCGATAAAGTCGGCATACGTGGATCGTTCCATCCGCTCACATGCCCCTCTGCCACTAACTGTAAAAGCTTGCGCTTGCTCAGTATCGTGTAATTCAGGTTGAGCCGTGCAAATTCTATTTGCTGAGGACGATAGATTTCCAGCTCTTCCAGGAACCAGTCATAAAGAGGCCGGTGATCCTCAAACTCCAGAGTACAGATTGAGTGGGTGATCCGTTCCAGGGAATCCGATTGCCCGTGCGTAAAATCATACATGGGATAAATGCACCACTTATCTCCGGTGCGATGGTGAGCTGCTTTCAAAACCCGGTACAACACCGGATCGCGCAAATTCAAATTTCCCGATGCCATATCAATTTTGGCCCGCAAGACCCTTTCGCCTTCCGCAAACTCACCGGCCCGCATCCGTTTCAACAAGTCCAGGTTTTCTTCCACCGATCTGTCACGGTGGGGACTGTCCCGTCCCGGCTCAGTAAGTGTGCCCCGGTATTCACGAATTTGCTCCGGGCTCAATTCATCTACATAAGCTTTGCCTTTCTCGATCAACCGGACCGCATACTCGTAGAGTTGATCAAAATTTTCTGACGAATAATGCAATCGGTCTTCCCAATCAAACCCCAGCCATCGCACATCTTCCATAATGGCTTTTACATATTCTTCCTCTTCCTTGCTGGGGTTGGTATCATCAAACCTCAAGTTGCATTTGCCGGAATATTGCGAAGCCAGGCCGAAATTAAGGCAAATGGACTTGGCATGACCTATATGCAAGTATCCGTTGGGCTCAGGAGGGAAACGGGTGTGAACCCGTCCATCATACTTCCCGGTTTTTAAATCTTCCTCGATAATGTTCTGGATAAAATGGGTCGAGGATTCTGAATCATCTATTTGCAAAATCTTTTCTCCTCCACTAGCCAGCGTGACGCTGGACTCAATGGCAATAGCTCTCTCTGGCGGGTAAAGAGTTAGCTCGGCTTAATAAATAATTGCTACCTTCCCCCACAGCTAATGGTATTTTAAGGTAAAAATAGGTTCCCCTAAATGCCAGATAATACGTTTGAATGACCCGTAATCGCAAATTTATAATTCTCCTGATTTTTATGATCGGGGTGACATCCAGCTTCTGGCTGGTTTCCCGCTACCCGGCTTTGGATACCAAAGCCGCCCTCTCTGGCAGTGAAGCCTTTGAAGATCCTCTCACTCATCAGGCTCACTTTCATGCTCCGCGCAAAGCAGATTTTGTCACGCGGGTAGCTTATACCGCCCTGAACTGGTACGAAACCAATTGGCGCGGAATGGCGTTTGGCCTGATTCTCGCGGCCGGATTCTATACCCTGCTCAAATATGTTCCTCGCCAGCCTTCAGATCGGCGCTTCCGCAACAGTTTTATGGGAATGTTTGTCGGCACCCCGCTTGGAGTCTGTGTCAACTGTGTCGCACCTATCGCCAAAGGCATGTATGAAGCCGGCAGTAAAATGGAAACTGCGCTGGCCGTCATGTTCAGCTCCCCTACCCTGAACATTATCGTCCTCACCATGCTGTTCTCGATTTTTCCTTTTTACATGGCGGTGATGAAACTGGTGGCGACTTTTATTTTGATCCTCATCATCGTTCCCCTGATCTCGGAGAAAACACGAACCACGCCGGAAAATCAGGCCTGTGAAATCGACCCCGCCACAACCTGCGATCTCAATCCCGAATCCTGGGCGATGGCTTTCAAATCCGCCGGCCAGGATTACTGGAAAAGTTTGTGCTACATCTTTATCCGCACCGTTCCCCTGATGTTCCTGGCAGGCGCGCTTGGGGCTCTTGCCAGCCACCTATGGAGCTTTGATAAGCTGATCGGGGCACCGGTCAACCTGGCCAGCCTGAGTCTGCTCTCCTTTATGGGAACGCTTATGCCTCTGCCCATCGCGTTCGACCTTATGCTGGCTCAGGCCATGATGATGTCGGGGCTTTCTCCCGCGTTTGTCACTACGCTTGTGTTTACTTTCGGGACATTCAGCATCTATTCCGCCATGATCATCGCCCGCACTTTCTCTTTTTTTCTGGCGGTAAAACTATTTGCCATTGTCTTTGCCATCGGCATCGGCCTTGGGTATGCCGCCAATGGTTTCGTTGAATACAGACACGTTAACTGGCTCGAACAATATGACAGGGTTGTTACAGCACCCCAAAACAAGGCAGATTCACCCAAGCCAGAGCTGAAAATTCCTGAAAAAATTGATGCACCCATGCCCCCCATCATCCTCAAACAAGAGAACCTGGAAGTTCGCGCTCTGGCTCACAGGCCACGCAACAAGCAAACTGGCAAACCCTTCACGCAACGCCTGGGGACAGACATGGGAATCACCTATTCCAATTCCCTGACACCAAAGACATTTCTCGATCCCCTGTTTTTCGGCAGGGGAATAGCTTCCGGTGATTTCAATCTCGATGGCTGGACAGATATTGCAGTAGCCACGAATAACGGGTTCGAGCTCTACCAGAACATGAATGGTGCCCGATTCAAAAAAGTATTCAGCGGAGTCGAAACGTTGAGCGGAAAACAGGGAATCAATATCGCCATGGTGGACTTGAATAATGACGGCTGGCTCGATATTTTCCTGACTACTTTTAACAAAGGGAATTTCGTAGTGCTCAATCCCCTGCCCGATGATGGCAAGGTAAAAATTCTTCCCGTTCCTAACGGCGGAGCTCTCTTAACCAGCGCATCGGCCTTTGCCGATCTCAACCGGGATGGCTTCCCCGATATCGTTAACGGAAATTATTTTTTAGGAATTCTCACTCGCAAACCGGTAGGACAAGCCGCTGACCAATGGATTCTCAATCACAATCTGGAATTCAAATCGCAAACCCTGGATGGAATTCCCGGGCAAACCCACAGCGTCCTGCTTTCGGACATAAACGCAGACGGTAATCCCGATCTCATAATCGGTAATGACTACCGGGTCGCCGACACTTATTACCACGGAAGTTCAAGCGACGGATTCAAAAAAATCCATCAGCAGGACGGTATCATCCCCCTGACTACGCAGAACACCATGAGTATCGATACTGCCGATTTCAATAATGACCTGATTCCGGATATTTATCTCGCCAATATCGGGATGTCGCGTGGACTGGATGTGGTGTCCAATATTTTCGGCGACACCATGCAAAATATCGGACTGGACTTTTGCGACACCGGAAAATCTGTGCTCGACCAGGAGACCTGCCACCAGTTCAACCAGCTAACAACGTTGTTGAATCCGGAAAAGCAGGACATCACCGAACATTGCACCCGACTGGAAAACCCGCAATGGATTAAAGAATGTATGGTCACACGCATGATTCTCGTGGCTGCAAGCAGGAACATCCCCTCTCTCTGCGAAAAAATTCCCTTCACCCTCAACCACAACTATTGCCAAAAATTTTTCCAGGCCGAGCACCTTGAACTTTCGCGGGAAAATGAAATCCCCATGCAAACCCAGTTCAACCTGCTGTTATCCGGGCAGGCAGACCATACTTTTAAAGATGTCTCGGAACAAGCAAAAATCTCCACCGCCGAGTGGAGTTGGAACGCCCGGTTCGCCGACCTCGACAACAATGAATGGCAAGACCTTTTTGTGGTCAACGGAGTGCCCATCACCCAGGAGTTTGCCTCAAATAATTTTTTCCATAACCAGAATGGCAAATCGTTCACCCCGGCCGAGACAGAGTTTGGCCTGGACGACCGCGACCACAGTTCTTCCTACACCTACATCGACATCGACCGAGATGGAGACCTCGATATTATCGCCAACACGTTATATGGTCCGTTCAAGATCTACACCAATAATAATACCCCGGGAAACAGCGTGACCCTCAAACTAATCGATAACCTGGGCAACCGGTTCTGCCTGGGTTGCACCGTCATCATTCGCTATGGACCAGATGGAAAACGCCACCAGATGCGTGAGATCAAAACCGGCGGCGGATTCCATTCCTATGACGCGCCTGTCGCCCATTTCGGTCTGGGAGAATATGAAACCATAAGCCAAATTGAAATAACCTGGTCCACAGGAGAAACCTCAATACTAAAACACGACTTCACAGCCAACCACGAATACACCACCATTAGGCATGGGGCCAGTGTGCAATAGCATATAATTGCTAACAGCAATGCTCTCGGCTCAATTAAGCTCTTGCTATATTCCCTCCCACGGGAGTGGGTGGGCGGCTGACAAATAGTATGGACGGTTTAAAGGACTCTTGCTATATTCCTTGTATGTCACTTTGGCTGATAGTAGGCATTGGCGGGTTTTTTGGGGCGATATTACGCTACTGGGTCAGCGGGTGGATTCAGAGTGGATTCATCACCTTCCCTTTTGGTACTCTCGGGGTAAACTTTATCGGCAGTCTGCTACTGGCGCTGGTCATGTACGCCTCCGAATATCGGGGCCTTTTTGGTGAAGAAACGCGAGTGTTTCTCACCATCGGCGTTCTGGGTTCGTTCACCACCATGTCCACCTTCAGCTATGAGTCGATGAAACTTTTGGAGCAGGGCGAGCATATGCTATTTGGGCTCAACCTGGCAGGAACTGTAACGCTCTGCCTGCTGGCCATTTATCTGGGGAAAATTTTAATCACCGTTACGGGACTGAAATAAAATGAAAAAAGAATCCGATGCTGTGCTTCTTAGAATTTTTATCGGTGAGTCTGACAAGCATGAAGGTGTGCCGCTTTCCAAATATCTGGTGGAATTTTTCAAGAAAGAGGGTTTGGCAGGAGCCACTGTTTTAAGAGGAATCAGCGGATTCGGGAAATCCAGCAAACTGCATACGACATCCATATTAAGGTTGTCCGATGATCTCCCCATCGTGGTAGAAGTGGTGGACCGGAAAGAAAATATCGAACGCATCAAACCAAAACTGGATGACGTGATCGAAGAAGGGCTGATCACTGAAGAAGAGGTTAAAGTAATCCTCTACGAAGGCCGGCCAGCGGACGGAGGGCAATGAGTACGTGATACTCTTCCGTAGCTGTGATGTCCTCTTCCTTAAACTTCATGCCCGGAATGGGTACTTCGTGCCCCGGAGGGGTAATAACTCTTTCTGGCAAAAAAGGCTCACTCGGATTAAGATGCCATCCCTGTCGTTACAAATTTTGATCTGGAAAATTTAGTGCGCGCCTGTAGCTCAGCTGGATAGAGCAACGGACTTCTAATCCGTAGGTCGTAGGTTCGAATCCTACCAGGCGTACCATATCAAGCAAGTAATACTGTTTATGGAAGTTGCTGTTTGTTCTTTGAAGTTAATTTTTCAGGTGGGCATTCAAGTGTTTCTATTTTTTATAGTATTCCCTCATCCATTCCCCCGCCTCTCTAAAGGCTTTGTTGATTTGATCGGGAGTCATTTTCTTCCGTAAAAGATCCCTGCCTATGCTCCCTTCTTCAACTCCATTTGCCCCTGCAATAGCGGACCACTTGAGGGCTTGCACATAATCCCGAGCAACACCCATACCCCTGGCATATAACCCGGCAAGTAACCATTGGGCCTAGGGGCCAACTGTGGATTGAAAAGAGTATACTGAGGAACCCAAGTACTATTAATTTATGCAGTTCTCGTAATGCTTATTTGGATGCAGCAAAAATTCGGAAATACTATCTGAAAGAGCCCTGTAACCAGATTCGTTCAAGTGGTCCCAATCTTTTGGACCGTGGATATAACCTTTTGAGCTCGCCTCCCGCAGATATTGGGTTGTGTCAAAAAATGAGATATTCAATTTCTGGCTAATTTTTAAAATTTCTTTACAAACCTCTAAATGTCTTTGGGTTAAATTTTTACTATCAGCAATTCCACCGTCACCCATATTTCCTCTAAAGGATACAGTTGGTGAATTTAGTTTATAGGATGTCAATGTCGAAGGCAGGTAAATCAGTTTTATTTCTGAACTGGAGAAAAATTCCTTCGTTTTTTTAATAGCTCTTTCAAAGATATAATAGCCAATCGGCAAACCATCGTCACTGAATCCCCGCTTTTTTTCAAAAGGTGTGACCCCAAAAAGTGGCGGAGCTTGTAAATGAACTGGCAAGGGAACAGCCTTACCACCTATAACAGCTTCCGCAATTGGGATTGCGGGGAATATAATCCGCTCAAACTCTTCACCCTGCTTTGATTTTTCAAAAAAAATATTTTCTACCGACTTGATTAAAAAATTTGTAAAAACAAAACCTTCTCTAAACCCAGCACTATACTCTGTGATAGAATTTTGAAATTGCCGATTCAACCATTCATTAAATTTAACAGAATGTTGAAGTTCTCCGATAGCTTCATTCCCCTTATAATTCTCCCTAATAAATTGCAGGTTATTGCCTATGTCATTTCCTTCGTAAAATAAAACCAAGATAGTTTTTGGCGGTTTCAGGTCAAACCCCATGGAGTTTATATATTCAAACTGCTTTATAGGCCCGCTCCAAATGCCGTCAAGGCTCCCCGCTCCAGCGAAACCAAATGAAACGACATCTGTTTCTAATTTATTATGTAAAAAGTGAGCAGGGGCATAGTCTGGATACCAATCCCCATTGCCCTTACTCAAATCAATGTATAAATCTCCCACCCCGACTGAATTTGAGTCTCCAAATATTGCTATATAATTTTCAGGAATAACCGATTGCTTGGAATATTGGGCTAAAACTCTTAGATTATTATCAACTCCCCCGTACAAACGAAAAGGCACTTTATTCAAATATTTTGGAAATAACCATTCACCAATCAATAAAATAAAAACAAGGCTAAACATAAAAAGGGCTACATTTTGTAGCCCCGTTTTTATCCAATTTTTTCTATTCGTCATTCTTTATTTACAAGTTCCCGACCAATTTAATTGACAGGTTATGTGCGCTTTGCCCCCAGAGCCAACCATCTGGATTTCCAATTCTCTCTGTCTCCTCCAAGAGACGATAAGACAATTGCAGTAGAGTTTTATAGTCTTTATCAAAAATTGTCTCTATAGCCATAGAGCTCTTTGAGGTTCATTTTTCAGGTAGGCATTCAGGTCTTCTATTTTTTATTGTATTCCCTCATCCATTCCCCCGCCTCTCTAAAGGCTTTGTTGATTTGATCGGGAGTCATTTTCTTCCGTAAAAGATCCCTGCCTATGCTCCCTTCTTCAACTCCATTTGCCCCTGCAATAGCGGACCACTTGAGGGCTTGCACATAATCCCGAGCAACACCCATACCCCTGGCATATAACCCGGCAAGTAACCATTGGGCCTGGGCATTCCCCTGTTCCGCCAATGGCTCAAACTTTTCAAATGCAGTCCTATAGTCACCTTTCCTGTATGCATTCCCCCCATCCTGAAAATCTCCTGCATGAACAGGTGCAGAGATAAGGACCAACATCAGAAATACTGGAATCAATCGTTTCATTTTCTTCATTGCTTAATCGAGTTATGAGCCTTCTCACTACCATCATACCGGATAACTCTTTGCTCAGGGTGGAATATCGCGGGGCGTGAAGGTTAGGGGTCCTTTTCAGATAATGAAAAATCAATATGCCATTGCACAGAAAGAAGCTCTGTATGGGTAATTGTGCCGTCTCGATGTTCGGAGACCTGGTAAGTAGCTCTAATGCTAACATCGTCATCGAGCCACCATGTTTTTTCCACGCCTAATTCTTCGAAGTCTCTGTTTGTATAAATAGAGTCCCCTTTTCTCGGAATAAATTTACGGCTTCCGCCGCTCCAAACCCTGAAATAAAAATCAGTATCCCAGTGGGTGGTAAAAAATTTAAAGAGCAGACCATTATCTTCTGATGTGACAGTAGGAGAACCCGTCACCGGGGTCTTGTCGTAGGAATTAATATAGTGGACTGTGAAACCGGTCTTTTGCGAGTTCCATTTTTTTATGTAGGGTTCGCGGGACTCCTCAAACCTGTTTTCTGAGAAGCTATAGCCCATACCCAAAGCGTAGGTGAAGTTGTTTTCTACAGGGCCCCCGGAGTTATCTTGTCCGCCAAAATGGACCCATAAAACCTGAAGATCGAACATAAAATTTCCTGGCATCCATTGGGTGTAATTACCTAAAGTGAATTTTTCCCTTCTGGTGCTGGTTTCATTAAGCTCCCAGTCGAGCCAGGAATCCTGCCGGAGTGTTCGAGTGTCCGCTTGAATTTGAAATCCATGTTCTGCGAGATCGGTGAACTCCAGGTCATCATCAAAAACAGCATCCAGTAGAGGGTGTTCCCGGTTCAGCGTTCCCGCTGTGAATCTCCAGCCAGGCAAGTAATCGATATGGAGCGAAATTACCGGTTCGCCTTCGCTGATTCCGTCATCCTGACCAAAAGGCAGGTCCATCAAACCGCCCAACTCGATATTGACGCCTTTTTTAATGTTGTATTGAAAGGCGGGTTTCAGGATGGTTCCGGTGAGAGTTTTCCCAGCCGAAATTCTAAAAGGAGCGCGAACAGGGACGGGTTCACGTTCCAGGTTTTTGAAGAAGGTTTTGGTGTCTACCGTAAACCTTAACGACTTGGAGAATGCCTGTTCTGGCTGGAGCCCCAAAAAGAAAAGGAGGGCCAGCATTCCCCAAACAGGAAGTTTTGCAGGGTAAGGTCTGCTATCAGTCACAAATTAAACCCTCTAAAGGGGAGATCCGGTTATTCAATAAGTTTTTCTGTACCGGTTCTTATCGGAAGGTCCAGGAAAATCCTTAAGTCCCAATGAAACAATGGTTATCGCATGAAATGGATGGGTAAAAGGTTCCTGGACGGACACCTGAGGTTGGTTTTAACAGGCGGGTTTTCCCTGAAACCCAGCACGGATAAGGCTGGGCTCGCCAATTACTTCATAGGTAAATCATGAGTCATCCGGTAGTGCATATCAATCTTATATTCGGTTATCGTTTTGCCTGTTTCCGCATCGCGTATTTCTACATATTCATTAGGGGACTTGCAAAGAGCCAGCCAGTAACCAATTTCTTCTTTCTCATAGGACATAACACGTTCCCACTTCTTGGTGACGTAAACATATTTTCCGCCCTCTTCCGTTCTATCAATGATGCCCGGTTTAAGCCGGATAATGTCTGTTGTTCTGCAAGCGAGTTCAGGCTCTTTAGGTTCTTCCGAAAGTTTACTAATTTCAAAATAAAAAAGACCCAACGCCAACGCAATGCCCATCGTTACCATGAGAGTTTTGGGAGATTGGAACATAAGTTGATTGCCTTTAGACTCAAGTCACTTACAAATTCTTATTTTCCAAAAACTTGTTTTAACAAGTCCGTGGCCCTTGCTTGAGGATTGGTCCTGATATTTTTTTCTTCTTCTCCTAGCATCACAAACAGGCCAGAAATAGCTTTGTCAGTCACATAATTATCCAAATCCAGCGACTCCGCAGACGCAAACGGAATGGAGGAAAATTTCCCCATCATCTCCTTATATGCTGAGGTTACCCCCACCTTATTAACCATTTCGCTGACAGTTGGCTTAAAAGCTCCAAAAATATCATCGAAGGTTTTTGTTTTTAAGTAATCGGTGGCCGCAGTATCCCCACCCTCCAATATTTTTTTAGCATCATCAAAAGTCATTTGCTTTATGGAACTTAATAAAAATTCTTTTGCTTTCGGTGATGCCGCTTCCGCCGCTCGATTCATGCTTAAGACAAAATCATCCACTGGTTTTTGCAAACCAATCTTTCCCAGCATGTCCGCCACATTTTGAATCTTTTCGGGCATGGGTATTTTAATTTTTGGATTCCCAACATAGCCATCAAGCCTGGAGGTGAAATCAATGGATTTTCCAACACCTATTTCCAGCGCTTCTTTCAGCCCTGAGATAATCGAGTCCTCAGAAAGACTCGTCCCCATTTCGCTCAGGGGCTTATCCTGAGACAAAGAATCCATACCTTTTTTCATCAAATTATCAAAGAATTGAGCATTTCCTGTGCCTGGATTAAAAATAAAAATTAATAATGCAAAAATTGAAATAAATTTATATCTCATGCAACTTACCTCCCATTGCCATATACCCTATTGAACAACTATTCACACCATGTTTTCTTTCCGTCATTATTTTTCTTGATGCTCACCCATCCACTCTTCTGCCAATCTCAAAGCTTCTTCAATTTCTTCTTCAGACAGGTACTCCTCGACCTTCTCGTTATCTCTGTTTGCGTAACCATTTTCAGCAGCAAGGTGAAACCACATTTTCGCCTGAATATAATCTTTTTCTACCCCATCCCCATTAATATAAGCCACACCCATACTAAATTGAGCAAGAGCATATTGCTGTTCAGCGGCCCGTCCATACCAGTTAACGGCTTCCGCGAAATCCTGCTTAACCCCTTCACCCTTGTGATACATCACCCCCAAATTGTATTGGCCTACGACTTGGCCCTGTTCCGCCGCCTTACGGTACCATCCGGCGGCTTTCCCCATATCCTGAATCGCTCCACGACCCTTATCAAATATTTCCCCAATAATAACTTGAGCCTCTGGGTTTCCCTTTTTGGCATGAGCTATTAATTTGTCATAGGCCTTTCGATAATCACGATTCTTATAAGCTTTCATTCCATCTTCAAAACCATTCGAACAAGCGGTGGCAAAAAGCAAAATTAAAATTTGAACTATAGTAGTTTGAAGCAGGTTTACTGGTTTGCCATTCATTCGCATCACCTACAAGTTTTCTTTCGCCATTATATCGAACAGCTGTTCCCGCCTCAATCAGCCAGGCTTTTTTGCTTTTTGCATCTTTTTATAGATCACGGGTGTTAAAGCCAGAAGACCGAGCAGGGTCAAGGCGCCCATCATGCCCGGCGAGGTGATGTCGGAGATGGATTGCAGGCTTACCAGATGACTCCCGGCATTAGCGTAAATCCAGGTGGCTGGCAGTTTACCAAGCAGGGTCCCCAGCATGAACATCTTCCACGAAACCTGACTCGCCCCCATAGCAATGTTGACCAGAAAAAACGGAAAAAGCGGGACCAGTCGCAAGACCAGTATGTAATGGATGTCGTTTTCGCAAAGACCTCTCTGGACAGACTGGAGTCTTTCGCCAAACCTTTCTTCCACCCAGTCCCTGAGAATATATCGGGCCATGAAAAAAGCCAGCACCGCCCCCAGTGTCGAACCCAGACTCACTAACAGAGGACCCAGCGGCAAGCCGAACACGGCCCCGGAACAAACACTGAGAAGCGTGGCACCAGGAAGCAGGAACAACCCTATCAGCAGAAACAGCGCAACAAATCCCGTCATCACTGTCAAGTTATTAGCCTGATAGAATATATCCAACCGACTCTGATTATCTTTAAACCAATCCAGATTCAGGAAGTCACCCGGACCAAGAAAATAAAACAGGCTGGCACCCAGAAGAATCACGCCCAACCCTACTGTTTTTTTGTTCATCATAATTTTTGCGGAGAACCTCCGCTGGCAAAACGAGCTATTGCCTTATTCCCCCGGGCGAGGCCCGGTGGCAAGCAGTGAGCGGGCAAGCTCCAGGTTTTTTCGCGCATCGGTATAATTCGGATCAATACTCAGGGCTTTTTCAAAATATACCATAGCTTCTTCAAACCTACCTTGCCCGGCCAGAGTGCTCCCCAGGTTGTTGTGGGCCTTGGCGAAACCAGGGTCAAGGATTATCGCCTGCTGGTAGTGAAGGAGTGCTCCCGCAATATCCCCTCGCTGGACCAGCAGAATGGCAAGATTGTTATGCGCCTGGGCAAAATCGGGTTTGACCGCAAGGGCTTTTTGGTATTGCGCGATGGCTTCTTTGGACCGGCTCTGCCGACTCAGCGCAACCCCAAGGTTAAAATGCGCCTCGGCATAATCGCCCTTGAAGCGTATCGCCTCGTTATAATAAGCAATAGACTCTTTTATTTTTCCCTTCTTCCCCAGCGCGTTGGCAAGGTTGTTATAGGCCTCGGCATAGTTGGCCTCAATGCTTATCGCCTTCTGGTAATGTTCGATGGCTTCATCGTACTTCTTCAGTTCACTGAGGGCATGCCCAAGGTTGTTATGGGCCTTGGAATAATGGGGATTGATTTTTATCGCTTGCCGGTATTGCATCACCGCCTCTTCGTACCGTTTCTCGCTGGCCAAGGCATGCCCGAGGTTGTTGTAGACAATAACAAAGCTGGGTGTCTGATTTTCTGTCACTAAAATGGCATGCTCAAAAAGCGTGACACCGTTTTTCCAATGAGCCACCTGAATCCAAGTTAACACCGCGAGAAGAGGAATGACTACCCCCGCCAGAACAGGCAGAAACTTTTGTTTTCCATTTTTTGTCAACTCTGGAAATCCCCAAGCGAGGACGATAAAAATTCCTATCAGGGGAACATACATATATCGGTCGGCCATGGACTGCTCCCCAACTTGCACGATGCCGATCACCGGCACCAGGGTTCCCAGATACCAGAACCACCCGACCGAGAGATAGGGTGCACGCCGGACTGCTTTCACTACCCATGTGGTACCTCCTACCAATGCCAGCCCACACACCAGTGCTTTCCATGCTGGCAAGGTATCTCCCGGGTGGGGATAAAATACGGACAGTCCACTGGGCCATACCATTTTCCATAAATATTCCACATAGGAAACCAGCGCGTTGGCTGTGCTGGTATACAGGGAGCTGAACTCGGTGGACCGCATGGCACCGCCACCTTTTTGCACGATGTAGGTGGTGACGCTCGCTCCGAGCACCAATATGAAAAGCGGGATTTTTTCAAGAAGCAGTGGCTTAATGGTTCTCACATCTCCCCACCGTTTCAAGGGCCAGAAGTCCAGCAGGATCAGCGTGAAAGGTAGAGTCACCAGCATGGGTTTTGACATAAGACCAAGAGTCAGAAACAAAACTACCAGCAGGTAGTTTCCGACTTTTTTCTTTTCCACATAACCGACATAGGCCCACAGGGTCAGGAACCAGAAAAACGTGCTGAGCACGTTTTTACGTTCCGCGATCCACGCCACCGATTCGACATTGAGCGGGTGAAGCGCGAACAGGGCAGCCACAAGTCCACTTCGCCAAAGTGCTCCGGTCATTTTCAGTAAAGCGCCGAACAATAAAAGGCTGTTGGCAATATGAAAGAGTAAGTTGGTCAGGTGATGACCAGAAGGATCCAGCCCATAAACCTCGAAGTCGAGCATATGCGACAGCCATGTCACAGGATGCCAGTTGGAAGCATAAGACTGAGTGAAAGCCCAGACCACACCTTCACGGGTCAACCCTTTAGTGATATGCGGGTTCTCTGTGACATAACGGGTGTCATCAAAATTAAGGAACCCGTGGTCCAGCACCTGCGAGTAAACCAAAAAGGTGACGACCACCAGAAATAGACGGATCACAATTCGCAAAGGGCACCTCTAAAAATTGTTATCGGACAAGCGAGCGGGCAAGTTCCAGGTTTTTTCGTGCGTCAATATAGTTCGGATCAATATTCAGAGCCTTTTCAAAATGCGTCATAGCTTCTTCAAACCTGCCTTGCGCAGCCAAGGCGCTCCCCAGATTATTGTGAGCTTTGGCAAAACCGGGGTAAAAGGTTATTGCCTGCTGATAATGTTCGATGGCTCCGGAAAAATCTCCCTGCCGGGCCAGCAGGATGGCGAGATTATTTTGCACCCGGAATAAATCAGGGTTGATCTCAAGGGCTTTTTGGTATTGTCCGATGGCCTCTTCAAACTGACCCTGTTCGCTCAGCGCAATCCCCAGGTTACTATACGCTTTGGCAAAGTCGCTCTTTAAGCGTACCGCCTCGTTATAATAAGCGATAGACTCTTTTGTTTTTCCCTTCTTCCCCAAAGCATTGGCAAGATTGTTATAGGCTTCGACATAGTTGCTCTTAACCTTTATCGCCTGCTGGTAATATTCGATGGCTTCATCGTACCTCTTCAGTTCACTGAGGGCATCTCCGCGTTGGGTGTAGGCCATGGCTTTGGAGTGTTTACGCTCATCCAGCACCAGCCAGTAACCCAGAAAGGTCACCACGACCACCAGAAACAGACTGATCACAATTCGCATAGGATTACTGTTCTCAGTCATGTCTTCCTTTTATAAATGAGCAGGTGATATCTAGACTGAGGGAGATATCCCCGTTCGTCCCACTTGTAAACGGTCTCCTCATGGGAAAGGATGTCAACCACTCCAGAGATTTCATATTCGCTGTCCAAATAACCCTGAGCCCAGTCCTTTAACGTCGGTGAAGAATCCGGGGACACCCAGAATCCGGAAAGGTTTGCCACCACAACGAATTTTGGCTGGGCTCCTTCAACCTCCTGCATCATCTCAGCCTGCATTTGACGAGCATAAGTGTGTTTTTCCATCAGAGGATACATATAAAGATGCCGTGTCGCAGATCTTCTTTGTGAGTAAAAATGGATTTGCGGCTCGGACCCCAAAACAGCGATCTTGTCAGTCTTTTGCGAATGGTCACGAATGTATTGCGCAATTTCCAGGGATTCTGGAAAAGGATTCAAACCGTATATCAATCGAGTCGCTTTGATAACCGGCAGAGTGAAGAAAAATTCCTTCTGCATCCAAACAGAAAGTCCTAAAGCCAAAGTCAGAATTGCCGCAGGGACTAGGGTTTTAAGTCGGGAAGAGGAGATGCTGACCAAGCTCGCAAAACCTACGCCGGCAAGCAGGGAAAGGGCAGGCATCCATAACAAAAAATAATGCGGCCTGAAATAGAACCCGGGAGTGATGGCTAAAAACGAGCATGCAAAGAATCCAATCAAGAACAAATATTCCCGCCCGACCTCCTTTCTCCAGGCCACCGATGTCAGCCCCAGTAAGGATAACCACAGAATCGGAAAATTGGACTCTAAAATTTGCGAAAAATTATATTTGAAATTTGCAAAACCAGAATCCGGTGAAGTCATGGCAGCGTATTCCGTAGCATACTGAACTGTGCAGAACCAGAAATCAGAAAAATTTCCGGTAACCCCATAGAGCAACGCTATAAAAATAACCGGTGCCAAACCGCCTGCCGCAAACAGCCCACAACTGAGAAAAGGTTTTTTGAACGACTGGGATTGGGTGACAACCTTGGAACCAAGATACATTATTCCAAATAGACAAAAAAAGATGGCATGCTGCTTTATAAGCAGGGCGCATCCCAGCAAAAGTCCGCTAAAGAAGAATCGTGCAGGTCGATCCTGGGCCGTCCGCAGTAATAAAATTCCGCCTACGGCAGGAAGCAGAACAAAGTGTTCCGAATTTGCCCAAACACCCTGCAGGGCGGGACTCAAAGTCAAAACGGCAAAGCTAACCCCTGCCGCAACGCCTGCGGAAAGACCCAACAAGTTCCTTCCCAGTAAAAACAGAAGAAACACCGTGGCAAGGTTCACGAATAATAAGGACAGATGAATGGCAACAGGGCTCTGACCAAAAATTGCCAGGATTCCGGCATACACAAAATAGATACCGGGGAACTTCATGCTGTGAGCTTCGGTGTAAGGCAGGATTCCCTGGAGCAACTGCTGGGCCATATACGCATATTCCCCTTCATCCCTCTCAAGGGGTACCCCTAAAAGCCGAAGCCGGACCCAAACCACCCCCATCAGGAAAATCCCGACCACCAAAAGAAGACAGGTCTTTTGGGAGTTTATTCTGGGTTCCATGGGCTTTTTCTTGTGGTGCAGAAATTCATTTGCAGAACGAGGCTTGGGAAGAATACAACAATTGCTGTCCGGGTGAACAAAAGACAAACTTGAATGGCGCAGACAAACTTACAGTGCTCGGTTTCCCCTTCTCTCATTCGAGGGGTCTCTTCGCATTTCCGACCGGCGAGGACTCTGGCGTTTGTCGCGGTTGATGTCCGATGAGATTTTTCTCCGGCCCTCCTGCCTTCTACCGAGGGCCGCTCTTCTTTTCTCTTTGCGCTTATCCCCCTCCAAGGTATCCAGAAACAAAATTTCGGCCAGTTGTGGGTAGTTTTCCTGGTCAGCGATGACAGCCTTTGTCCCGGAGGGGTCGTTATTATCAATAGACTTTGCCAGGGGACTGGAGTCATCAAGGGTTTTTCGAAATTCTTTTAGCAATTGATTCAAGGCGCCCTTGAATTTCTTCTCCTCCTGCAAATCCCTACCGTAGGACCAGAATTGTGCTATGTGTTCCTCTACCATTTTTAAAATCCTTTCTTTGACCCCAGACTGTATCTCGCTACATAATATACTCACTCTAGCGAATTTTTCCATTTTTCCCACCTTCAAAATGCAGCTTTTTGGAAGTATCTATTTTTTATTTGGACCTCCAATATCATAAAGCAATGCTCCAAACTCAAAAAAAACCAGATACTCGATAAAAAAACAAATAGTTATATAAACCTATCCACAATGAGTCCAAACAACCAACAAACTGTGTTTCGTCAAGAACTATAAATTCAGGCTAAATAAGTTGGGTTCTGGCGGACTCTATGCTACTATTGGCGGCGAGAAGGGTTGGCAGAGTGATGATTGTTTTTTTTGAAAGCCGTCTGGATGAAATCGAGTCGCAAATTTATGGGTTTTATTGTCCCAACCGTCTGAGCACAACCTTGGATGGTTTTTTTTGCACCGAACACGACCAGAATGCCAACCTTAATTTAAATTTGGGACTCTGATTTTCGGTGCAGAAAAAAGGGTCCCGCTAATTTGCAGGAGAGTATCTAGCATGGCTCAAGGAAAAGTAAAGTGGTTTAACGAAAGCAAAGGTTATGGTTTTATCGAATCCGATGATGGGGAAGATTGTTTTGTTCATTTTTCAGAAATTCAAAGCGATGGCTTCAAAACTCTCCACGAAGGCCAGGCCGTGGAATTTGAAAAAACCATGGGCCAAAAAGGACCCCAGGCTTCAAAAGTTATTCCCAAATAAAACAAACGCAAATGTCTTTCTCCGGCAGAGTTTTGCTCTGCCGGTCAAGCTTGACCGCCAATCCATCACGCACATAACCCATTGAAATGAGGGCACTTAATGCATGAAGTAAAAGTTTATGATAGTTCAGGAAAGTTGAAAAAAGTGATTTCCGTTAAAGCCCTAACCAAAAGATCTGACCAGCAAATCAATTCCCCCTCCTTGTATATCAAGAAAGGGCGTAAGGCAAAACCTTCCGTCAAAGTATTAGATAAGGATCTCAAGTCCGCTCAAGCACAATAACTCCTGAGGTTTGGGGCTCATTTTCGCATAGATACCCAGAAGCGAAAGAGCCCCGGCACTGTTTTATCCCGTTTTACCCAAAACGCCTCCGTTTCGACCCGCACGCCGATTCTGCCGCGAAAATCTATTTTTCACAGGCCAGCTCCTTTTCTGGGGGCATAAAAATCAGACCAGCAAAGTATTACGCTTTCTGATCTGATTTTTATGATGGATCAACACCTTGTTATTGATACAATAGCGCCATGCCTCTGAGAATCGCATTGATCAATATGCCCTTCGGGTTTCATATCTACCCGTCCATCCAACTGGGAACACTCTCGACCTTACTGAAAACCCATGGTTGTGAGGTAAAAAGCCACTACCTGAACCTTCATTTTGCGCATCAACTCGGCCTGCCGGTTTACAACCAACTCTGTGAAAAAAGGTTCCTGATTGGCGAATGGCTGTTTTCGCACCCTCTATTTGGGGACAATGCCAGGAATCAGGATTATATAAACCACTTCAATCCGCATATTGAAGAGGTTTGCCGTTCCATTGAGCGCCCCAAGGAGTATCTGGTCGATGTAAAAACCAAAATGGTTCCCGAATTTCTTCAATGGTCCCAGGATGCCTGCGACTGGGGAGCCTTTGATGTCATCGGCTTTTCTTCGACATTCAACCAAAACATCGCCAGCCTGACCCTGGCTAAATTGATCAAGGAGAAATATCCCCATGTGAAAATCCTGTTTGGCGGGTCCAATTTTGAATCCGATATGGGATTGGAATATTTTCGCGTATTTCCATGGATCGATTACGTTGTACCTGGGGAAGCGGAAGATATATTGCCACAACTGATCAAATACCTTGAGCACGGAGGACCCGTCCCCCGGGGTGTGGTTCACCGCTGTGAAGGAGAAGTGCTCTATGAGAAACCCGAGGTTATGTTCGGCAACTTTCAGGATTACGCGGCCCCCGATTATGACGATTTTTTCGACCAGTTGCGCGAGATCGACCCTCAATCTTCTTTACTGGAAAACCCGGTAATACTTTATGAAACGGCGCGAGGTTGCTGGTGGGGAGAGAAACATCACTGTACTTTTTGTGGCTTGAACGCCAGCACCATGAAGTTTCGAGCCAAGTCCATCAAGCAGGTCCATACCGACCTCGCCCAGCTTTCAAAAAAATACGATTCCTTTCGCTTCCGCCTGGTCGATAACATCCTGGAAATGAAATATGTCGATGGGGTTTTTGGCGAGCTGGCTGAAAACAACTATGACCTGCATTTTTTTATAGAAGTCAAAAGCAACCTGACCAAAAAACAAATCAAAACTCTGGCACAGGGCGGAGCAAAAGTGATTCAGCCGGGAATCGAGAGTTTCAGCCTGAATCAATTGTGGGAAATGGATAAGGGTGTCCGGCCCCTGCAGAATATTCTCTGCATGAAATGGGCAATGTACTATGGCATTGAGATCAACTGGAATATCCTGATCGGGTTTCCCGGCGAGACTAATGACGATTATCGACAACAAATCGACCTGGTCAAATTACTGTTTCATCTGCCACCGCCCGAGTGTGTTGGCAACCTGTGGCTCGAAAGGTTCAGCCCCTATTTCATGCGACCAGAAGAATACGGAATAAAAATCACGGCACCGGGGGAGGCCTACCCCTATGTTTATGACCATCCTGATATTGACCACTTAAAAATCGCTTATGATTTTGAATTTGAAACCAACAACAACATCGACCCAAAACTGAAGCAGGAGTTATTTCAAACAGCTGAAGAATGGAAACAAAGACATCAGTCGGAACAATTACCTTTCTTGATCTTCACCAAGTCTATGGATTTCGTGACTGTTTATGACGGCAGGTCGCTGGAATCCGTCAAAACCAGGCTGGAAGGACCGCATGCCTGGGCATTCATTTTCTGCAATGAAGCACCCAAATCCCTGGAAAACATTCGCGAACACCTCAGGCAAAAAATCGGGCAAGAGCCGGAAGAGGGTCTGACAGAAAACACCATCGCATTTCTTGAAGAAAAGGGATTCCTATACGGAGAACGCGGCAAATACCTGAATCTGGCACTTCCACATAACTCCAATCTTTAATATCACGTGCGCACTGGCCCACGCTTAGTGGTGGCCTTAAAGGAAGGCAGACATGGCGGTGTCAAATTGCTCGTGAATCTCCTCTTCAAACTTTTCGATCGGTAACTCAGAAAACCCCAACTCCTGAAGAATTTTCGGTTTGACCGGATTAGCAACCGCCTCACCGCTGGTTCCGAGGTTCATTTCATCGACCATACTATCGGCCACATGGATGATCATGGCAATCAAGGGATGGTCTTTCGCCTTTTTGGGTCGGTGGTGATAATACACAGGTTCATAAAGCAAAGAGGGCAGACCCCAGCCTCTGAGCAATCCCCCACCAACTTTGGCATGGGTGGCGCCAAAAATTTCCAACTCGACATCGAATAAATTTTCTTTTTTATTTTTGCAACGCGCTAATATTTTTTCCGCTTCCGCCGGAAATTTTTTATAAATAATAAGACTTCCAATATCATGAAGCATCCCCGCCAGATAATAACTTTCCAGATTGCGCTCTCCATGCCAGTCGGCAATGATCTTCGCCGTTACCCCACAAGCAATCGAGTGCTTCCAGAAAAGATCCATACTCACCAGATGTTCAGGAATATCGGGAAATTGCTCCGTTACCGATGTCGCCAGAACCAGTTCCGTTAGTTGTTCCGTGCCGATAATTCCCAAAGCATGGGTGATGGTATCGACCTCACTCTCCAGCCCGTAAAAGGAGCTGTTGACAATTTTTAACAAACGCGCGGCGAGGGCAGGATCACCCCCGATAATTGCGGAAAACTCCTTGAAAGAACTCATCGGGTCTTCAAGCGTTTTCTTCAACTTGATATATACATGCGGAGGCGAAACCACCCAGTCTTTAATCGCCTCTTGAATGTCTACTGCCATATCAACCTTCCTTTCACACCACGACCCTGAATTTGTACCCTTGCCTTCGAATTGTCAATGTTTTCTTGAGACCCCCTCAGTCCGCCTTGTTCCCGCCCAGGGAAAACCGCCACTCTTTAACCAGCACCGGGGCATCCTGTGGATCGAGGTAGCCCTCCACAATCATCATCTGGCGTTCATCATCACCACGCACTACCACTTGCTGGCCCTTATCCATGTCAGGCTTGTCGGGCACCAGAGAAACACCTGAAGGAAGAAAGGGCATTCCTGTCTTTTGAATCATTTTTTCTTCCTCCCGGCTAAACTCTCCTCCTCCTTCAACAGGCGGCCATATCGACGAGCCTATCGGAGAGAACATCCATTCGACAAACTGCGCCGGTCTTCCCTCGGGGTGTGTGAACCTGAATGCGGAACGTTGCAACTGATGCTCGGCCGACATATAACGCACAACTCGGATCGCCTTGTTCAATTCAGGATACTCCTTGGATCCATAATCCATGTACAACAAGGGCAAAACCATCATTATACCCAGCGCAGCCCACACATATAATTTTCCAAAATGCTTCATAAAAGGTCCACTAAAATTGCCTCCAAACCCTTATGGGGTTTTTGGAATTAAACCCTTCTCCAATGCTATAATATAGCCCATAAGGTAGGTTAATTGGCAAATCCCTTCTGTCAAAAGCGGAAACATCATGAATTCTTCAGAAAACTTCAACACACTTCCGGTAACACTTCTTGCTGGTTTTCTGGGTTCCGGAAAAACCACGCTCCTGAATTATATTCTAAAGCAAAATCATGGGAAGCGAATCGCGGTAATCGAAAATGAATTCGGGGAAATAGGCGTTGATTCTGAATTTGTTATCGGAGCCGATGAGGATATATTTGAAATGAGCAACGGTTGCATCTGCTGCTCCATCCGTGGTGACCTGATTGAAACCCTGAATCGGCTTTTGGAGCGACAGCAAAAATTTGATTATATCTTGATTGAAAGCACCGGTCTTGCCAGTTCCGGCCCGATCGCCCAGGCCTTCCTGGTCGAAGACGAAATTTCAAAATCCTTATCCCTGGATGGAATTATTACGCTGGTCGATGCAAAACATATCTTGAACAATTTGAATGAACAGGAAGTCGTCTGGGAACAAATCGCTTTTGCCAACGTCATTCTTTTGAACAAGGCTGACCTGGTAACCGAACCGGAAATGGAAAAACTGGAGAAACAGATACGTCAGATCAACCCTACAGCAAAAATCCACAAAACCACTAACGCGGTAATTGGCTTGGATCAAATTTTAGATATTGGTGGGTTCGATCTAAAAACGGCAATAGAGACAGCCACCTTCGACACGCACCATCATGGAACCGATGAGGCAATTTCTTCGGTCTCGCTTTCTTTTCCTGGTCATGTCGATCCAGACCGTTTAAACCTATGGCTCCAAATGCTACTGATCCAGGAGGGCATGAATGTCTTCCGGGCTAAAGGAATTTTGAATGTTGAAGGTTCTTTAGAACGATACATTTTTCAAAGTGTGTATATGATGTTTGAAGGTCGGTTTGATAAGCCCTGGGGATCAAATTCCCCTCTTAATAAAATGGTATTCATCGGCCAGAACCTGAACTCCCAGAGGCTGGAGGAAAGCCTGAAAAACTTTGCGACGGCCTGATGGTTGCGATTGCCGGAAGCTCCAGTAACTTTTAAATTTACACAATCACTCATGGCAGAAGAAACCCAACCAGAATCTGGTGAGTCCCAGGAACTTGAACTCAGCGAAGCAGAGATCAAAGAACTTGAACGCCTGGAAGCCAAAAAAAATGCCGAGCAAAAAAAGGTGCTCGACTCCAAGGACAATCTTTTTGGGGCGGTTCTGGCTGATTTGGATCTGGCAGGGCTGGATTTACACGATGCTAAAATGGCAAAAGCAAACCTCAACAACACAAACCTTAGCGGGGCTAATTTGAGTAATGCAAATTTTATCGAAGCAGATCTGACAGAAGCCAACCTGTCAAGAGCCGACCTGCATGATGCCTATTTTGCCGACGGCCAATTGATCGCAGCGGATTTTTCCGAAGCAGACCTTCGCTGGGCAGATTTCAGTTGGGCCGTTGTAAGCGAAGCCACATTCAATGAAGCAAACTTGATGGAAGCCGACTTTACCGAAGCTACCTTGGCCGCCTCCGACTTTACCAGGGCCAATATGACAGGCGCAAATTTTGATCAGGCAAACCTGATTGATGCACGCTTAAATGGGGTCGACCTATCCAAGGTACTGAACCTCACCCCGGAACAAGTCGAGTCCGCCGAAATCGACAGGGCCACCGAATTTCCACCCTACCTCGAAGTAACATGGGAAGGAAAAGATGACTTCAAAGTGAAAAAAGTGATTGAGAAAAAAACTAAACGAAAAAAAGCTAGAAAATAAATCGCCCTCGCCACAACAGGGTCTTGCTCTAAAGAAACCCTTCCCGTCAACTCTGCCCCCCTTCAAATCCAATTTCACCATCTGCTCCGACTTCATAGCTTATCTCTATCGGACGGCAACAGACTTCGCAATCCTCTATATATTCCTGGTTCGAAATCGATAAGTCCACGAGGACAGAAATGGTCTCGCCACAATGGGGACAGTTAAAAAACTTCTCGTACTGCTCCATACCCACTATTCCTGCATACGAAAATCTTTAGAGAAATAAGCAACCAGATCTTTCACCGAAAGGATTCCCACTATTTTATCTTCCTCAGTAACCCCCAGATGCCGAATCTTGTTTTTATGCATAAAACGATTCGCCTCCTCAACAGGTAAATAGCAGTCCAAGGAGAGAATAGGGCTGGTCATGATTTCTGCAATTGGCGTAGATTCCGGGTTCAAACCCTTTCCCAGCACTTTTCGAGTCAAGTCCGTTTCAGTCACAATACCTACATATTCTTCAAATTCTTTTACCAGCACGGATCCAATACTATGTGCAACCATGAACTGGGCGGCCTCCTGAACAGTAGATTCTAGGTCTATGCTCAGAATGGGAGATATCATATAATCGGCTATTTCATCCATGTTTCTCTCCTTCTTTTGCAAAGTTTCAAGATCATGAAGAACCTGATCTGCGTCCGTAATTCTTGGATGCCGGGTGAAGGCCGGGGATTCGCTTTTTTCCTCTTTTTAATTCAGCTAAAATATCCTGAAAAAAGGAGTTGGCAACAAAATGGAATGGTGAGACACAAGCTATGGAATATAAAGGAGTTATTGATTCATCGGATTTTTGCTATAAAATCCATGCGTCAACAGTAAAACCCCTGACCCGGAAAAAAGCCCATGCCACATGAATTGAATGTCGTTTTAGTGGAACCAGAAATTCCCATGAATACAGGAACGATTGGGAGATTGTGCCTTGCAACCCAAAGCACACTGCACCTGATAGAACCGCTGGGATTCGAGATCAGCGACAGCCAGCTTAAACGGGCAGGTCTGGATTACTGGAAACATGTAAATGTCAAAACCTATCCCGACCTCGAAACGTTTCTACAAAAAATCCCTCAATCCGCCCAAAAGGTATTTTTCTCCACCAAAGGGGAAAAAGATTTTTTCCAGCATAAATTCCAACCGGGCGCCTATCTGTTTTTTGGCAGTGAAACCTGCGGGCTCCCGCAGAATCTCATTCAGTCAAACAAGGAGCAGACGTATCGCATTCCCCAATACGATGACCGGGTGCGGTCTATCAATATTGCCAACACTGTGAGCATAGTGATTTATGAAGCCATTCGGCAACTGGGAGTCTAAGCCACAAACCTTTTTTATCTTAAAGACCGAGGTCACCCAACTCATCTTCTTCAAATAACTCCATCAGGGAATTACTGGAATCGTTTTGAAACTGTTCCTGGTCTTTCCGGTCAATATATAAGTTCACCTGCCTTAAGTGTTCCGCTGAAAGATTGCACAGAACCAATCGCTCCATGACAGTTTCCTTTTGGTATTCATTCAGTAACTTGCCAATGCAATTGTGAAGAAACGGCGTCAGGATTGACTCCACCCCTTGAAAATCCAACTCCACCGACTTGCGTTGCTTAAATTCCGCAGCAAGCATCTGATACACCTTCTGCCCATCATCGATGGATGTGCAATGAGGTCCCACATGTTCTGATAGCCTGATCTTCATCGCTCACCTTTTCCTTCCAATTTAGAAAATAACACGCTGTTCTCCTATGGTACCCCCCGCATAAATTGCTGCAACAATTTTATTGTTTTTGCATGAAATCTGCACGGTAGGGTCAAATTCGCGCCCATTTTACCGATAAGTTGTTATAATCAAAGATACCTCCAATAATTCAATATTTTACGTAAATACGATGCACAACGCCGCTTTACAAAGAAGCCCGGGCCGTTCGGCTGTTCCCTGCGTGGCAGCCTTTTTCATCGGAATCCTGCTTTTGCAATGTTTCCTTCTCTTTGCTCCTGTTCAGGCCCAGGATTTCAAACCCGAAAAATTTGACAAAAGCCTCCTTAACGATTCGTTGCAAGAACAGGAAATCCTGCGGGAAGAAATGATTTTAGAACAGGAAATCCTGCGGGAAGAAATGGAGCAAATTCGCATAGAGATGCAACGCATCATGGCGGAAATAAAGGTGGCGATGCAAGCAGAGGCCCTAAAATTGAAGGCCGAACTGCAGGGACTGCAACAGGAAACCAAGGCCATTCAGGAAGAGATTCTGGGGATCATGGAAAAGTCCAAAAAGGATTTTCTCGCAGGCAAAGAAGAAATGCAGAAAGAACTAAAAAAAATGCGCATGGAAGCAAAAACCATGACTAAAGAGATAAAACAAGTTCTTCAGAGCCAAAAGGCAATCTGGCAACAGGAAACCACAGCGCTTAAAGATTCTCTGGTAGAGGCCCGGGAGGAAATGGACTCTGCCAAAGCGGACTCGAAAGAAGTACTGCAATCGAGCCGTGCGGCCTTCAGCGATTTTCAAAAGGACAAAAGTATAACCATGGCTGATTCCCGAACCGAATCGGGCGCGGCAATGTTTGAAGCCGGAAACACCTTCAAAAAAAGCCAACAGGATTACAAGCAGGCCTCCAAAAATATTGCCGAGGAACTCAAGATTGACATGCAGGAAACCCGGAAAAGCATGCAAAGAAGGACGAGAACTCAAAGGCGGGATTCTAAAAAGGCCCAAGGAGAAGTACTGGCGGCCTTGAAGATAGCTAAAAAGAAAAGGGTCGCTGAATTAAGACATGATTCGACCCGGAAGAAATTGCGCAAGAAAAAGAATATCCGGTCTACACAAAAACAAACCAAGAAAACTGAACGGATCAAAAAAGTCAGGAAACGTCAAGCCGTTGTACGCAAAACCAAATCTAAAGTCGTGGACCGTAAAAGAACAGAGAAACGCAAAACCGAACGCAAAAAAATCCAAAAAAATCAGCCGTAAAAAAGAAAAAGGTTCAAAAACAGCGGGTCCGGAAAACAACCCAAAAACGAGTTGTTAAAAAGCAGGCTTCGCAGCGATCCCAGCCAGCCGTCAAGAAAAATATCCCTGCGCAAATCCCTCAAGACAAGCAGGAAAAAACACAACAGGAGACAGCAGAAACGTTGGAGGGGAATTTCAGCAATAGATTGGATGAAAAGAAAACAAGAAAAATTGAAAAAAAACCAGAGCAGAAAAAAATTGCGGACGATAAAACCGAAGTGGTCGTAGCTTCCTTACCAAGTGCCCCAACCGAAACGACCAAAGAATCTCCACAGGAAAAACTCTCTCGGTTCAGTAAAAATATTTCAAGCTTGAAGAGTGATTTAAAAGATACAAGCGGCAACCCGGGAATTTTGCTGGCAAAGCTGGGGGATGCCTACCTGGAGGCCCAGCGTTTCATGGATTCACAAAAGGATACTGAGGAAAGACAAAACCTACTTGAGCTCTCTGGTAACGGGGGCCTGCTTTTAGGAAGTTACGAACAAGCCGCCTGGGCATACAAGCTGGCCCTGAATTTCAATCGCAAAAATGCCAAAGCCCACCTCAAAATCGGGAAAATTTATGATGAAATGGGGGATGGGCGAAACGCACTCATGTACGCAAAATTGGCGCACCAAATCTTCAAAAGAAACGATAATTCAAGCCAAATGAAAGAAACACAGTCCTTCATAGATTTACTGACTGCAAAATATGAAAACAAATCTGGAAAAAAAGTGGCGCATAAAGGATAATATGTCCTCTATAGTGAGTGTGAGCTTTTCAGCTGGTACCATTGATATTATCGACCTAGAGGTGTGAGTTGGACAAAAATCCTATTCTGGAATTCATTGAGCGGTTACCTTTTTTCCAGGAATTTTCAGACGAGGAAAAAGCCAAGCTGGTGAACACCTCTGGAATTTTCGAAAAATACAAGGATGGGGAAACCATCATCTCAGAAGGAGACAGCGGGTCCGCTCTATTTGTGGTCCTGACCGGATCCATTCGAATTACCAAGTCAACCATGGCCCCCGTTCAAGACGGACACATCTCCCTTCAGGAACCCGAAGAGATTACCATCGCGGAACTGAAAGCCGGGTCGATTTTTGGCGAAGTTTCTTTGATCAGCAATCGCCCTAGAAATACCAACGCCCTTGCCGACTCCCAGCAAGTTGTGGTCATGAAAATCACCAAAGAAATCATAGAAAGATTTAACCTGGTGATTCAAAAGAAATTTCAGGCGCAGTTGATTCTGACCCTCGTTCAAAGATTGGATGATATGAATAGCAAATATATTAAATTAAAATCCAGCCTCCAGAAAGACTGAAAAAATTCCCGTCTGGTCACACATCTTCCTTTTCCCGGCTTTTCCTCTCATTTTCTTAACCGCAAAATCCACCCCTGTCACATTCCAATATACGTTATAATCCGCTTAACGCATGAAAACCAAAGCACAGAATCACATAAAGACCCGCCCCTCAAAACCGAAAGCCATATTGGTAGGGATTAGTATGCCCTCCTCACCGCCTGCTGAAATTTCACTGGAGGAACTGGCGGGTCTCGTTACCACCGCCCAATATAATCCGGTTGCCACATTGACCCAGCGCCTGACAGAGATTAATCCCAAAACCTTTGTGGGTAGCGGAAAAGTGGAAGAGATCAGGCTGGCCGTTAAACACCATAACCCTGAAGCAGTCATTTTTGACGAGGAACTTTCGCCCCGGCAGAACCGGGAGCTGGAAAATATTCTCAAGTGCAGGGTGATGGACCGACCCTGGGTCATTCTGGAAATTTTCAGCGATCACGCCCGAACCCGGGAAGCGAAAACCCAGGTTGAGCTGGCAAGGATGAAATATGCGCTTCCCCGCCTTACCGGGATGTGGGGACACCTTTCCCGGCAACGTGGCGGAATTGGCATGAAAGACGTAGGGGAAACGCAGATCCAGTTGGACCGTCGAATGATCCGCAATGAAATCCACAAGCTGGAAAAAAAGCTCATTCAAATTGACAAGGAAAAAAAGACCCAGCGAAAAAATCGAGCAGGAACTTATAAGGTAGCATTGGTCGGTTACACCAATGCGGGAAAATCCAGCTTGATGAATTGCCTGACAGGTGCGGACACACTGGTCGAAGATAAACTCTTCGCAACTCTGGATGCTACCGTGCGCAAGATCAAGAAAAATTTTCCCTACCCGGTATTGCTATCAGATACCGTAGGATTGATCAACAAACTGCCCCATGATCTGGTCGCTTCGTTTAAGAGCACCCTGGATGAGGTCCGTGATGCCAACTTGTTGATCCATGTCGTGGACCTCAGTCATCCTGAATATATCGAACAAATGCGCACCGCCGATGACCTGCTCCGGGAAATGAATGCGGACGATATCGACATTGTCATCGCCTTTAACAAAATTGACGCCTTGCCGGACATGGAAACTCTGGATCGGGCTCTTCATGCTTTTCCGTCTTCGACTGGCATTTCCTGCCAAACAGGACAAGGCATCGAATCGCTCCGCAAGCAAATTATCTATCACTATGAGAAAAAACTGGCCCCTTACCGTCTCGAACTCGATCACTCCCAAGCCATTCTCGTTCAGGAAATAAGGAAAGTCGCCCTGATAATAAAAGAGGATTACAACCCCGATGGCATCGTATTAAGCTTAAGACTTTCTCTGGAGGCAAAAGCCAAGTTGGAATCCATTTTAAAACGGTCTCTAAAAACCGCGTCAGGATGACAAACCGTTCTTTTAAAGAACAATTAGTTTCGCGTGGCTGGCTGAGAGCTGCTTCTTCCCATGCGGAGCTTTGAAAAACACTTCCAGCCTTAAATCTTCTTCGCTTCCTGTAAGGTTGAGCACGATTCCCGAGCCAAACTTCGCGTGCAAGACTTTTGTCCCAATCGAATAACCACCCTCTTCTTTTTCCTGGCAAGACATGGAGGGAATGGATTGTCCAAAGTTGTCGTTAAATTTGGGAGCGGGTTCACCGGCGAATCCGCTGGACTCCCGGATCATAACTTCATCGGGAATGGAAAGTAAAAAATCTGAAGGCTGGTAGTTAAAGATACTGCCATAAATTCTTCTGCTCCGCGCATGGCTGATGAATAGTTTTTTTCGGGCTCGGGTAAAACCTACATAACACAACCTTCTCTCTTCTTCATATTCTTCCGGCTCCGACATGGAACTGGCATGAGGGAGAAGTCCATTTTCCATGCCCACCACGAATACGGAAGAAAATTCCAACCCCTTGCAGGTATGCAGGGTCATTAACGGAAGAACCCCCCGCTCATCATCAAAGTTATCCAGGTCGGCCACCAGGGAGGCTGAATCCAGAAACTCTTGCAAGCTACCCTCTCCACTTTCCACTGACTGCTCCACTGCGGAAAATAATTCATTCAGGTTTTCGATACGCCCTTTACTCTCATGAGTATTCTCCGCCTCCAACATTTCTCCATACCCCGACCGATCTATCACCTCTTGCAAAAGCTCCAGTGGATTGCCCTGCCGAAAAGTGGAGGCCAGGTGATCCATAATTTGTAAAAATTGAGAGATCTTCCTGCCTGCGGCAGGAGCTGTCATTTTCCTCTGTTCGTTATCACGCAAACCCTCCAGGAGCGTCAAACCTTTCTCCCGGCAATAAGCCTCCACTTTTTCTACCGAGGTCTTTCCGATTCCCCGAGCAGGAACATTTAAGATTCGTTTTAAAGAAACCGAATCGCTCGGATTCAAAACCACCCGCATGTATGCCAGCACATCCTTAATTTCTTTTCTCTCGTAAAAACGCAGTCCTCCTATCACCTGATAAGGCAACCCGTTTCGCCGCAAGACATCTTCCATTACACGGGATTGAGCATTGGTACGATAAAGAATTGCTATATCATTAAAACTAAAACCCTCATCACGGTTCAATGCCAGGATTTTTTCGCAAACAAAATCTGCTTCATCGGTTTCATCTTTAGCTTTGTAACATAACACCGGCGAGCCCTTTTCATTTTGCGTCCATAATGTTTTATCTCTCCGGTTGCTGTTTTCCTTCACCACACTTCCCGCCGCGTTTAAAATATTTTGTGTGGAACGATAATTTTCCTCAAGCTTGATCACTGTGGTTCCGGGAAAATCATTTTCAAACTTCAAAATATTTTCTATATTTGCTCCTCTCCACCGATAAATGCTCTGGTCGTCATCACCCACAACGCAAATATTGTTGTGGGACTCCGACAACAAACGCACCAGCTTGTACTGCGCCGCGTTGGTATCCTGAAACTCATCTACCAGAATATGCCGAAACATATCATTGTAATAAGTCCGTAAAGAGGGAGACTCCTGAAAAAGTCGGACCGCAAAAACCAGCAAATCGTCAAAATCCAAAGCGTTATTTTTTTTCAAGGCCGACTGGTAACCAGGGTAAAGGCCTGCCGCCTTGAACTGGTGACCATACGGCATCGCATCCTGCTGCACATCTTCGGGCATTAAAAAATCATTCTTAAATCCACTAATATGATTGAGGAGGGTTTTAGGGGGGAACGCGTCCGAGCTGATTTGCGCCACCTTCATACACTGTTTCACCAGAGTCAGTTGATCCTGCGCATCATAGATAACAAAATCATTGGAGAAACCCAATTCCGAAATATGCCTTCGTAGGATTCTCAGGCAAAAAGAATGGAAGGTACTGACCCAGGGAAAGGCTCCGCGAAGATCCAGCATGTTTCGAACACGCTCCTTCATCTCCCCTGCCGCCTTGTTGGTAAACGTGATAGCCAGGATACTTTCCGGAGAAACACCCTTCGCCTTGATAAGATGGGCAATTCGGCAGGTGATGACACGTGTTTTCCCCGAGCCTGCCCCGGCCACCAACATCAACGGCCCCTCATTATGTTGCACAGCCTGCAACTGTTGAGGATTTAAATTTTCAAGGTCCATGAATATTCTTTAGTGCTAGAAGGATATTGTCACTTTAAACAAGGTTTTCCCAGGTCACAGAAGCCAGTGCTTCAACAAATATCGGAGAGAGGTTTAACGATTCGGTGCGGTGCAAACTCAATTTACGCTCTTTGGCATATTTATTAAATTCTATATCAATATCAAATAAAATTTCTACATGATCGCAAACAAAACCGACCGGAACAATTAAAACCGTTTTCGAGCCTCGTTTCGCGATTTTATCCAAAACCGATTCAACAGTAGGCCCCAACCAGGGAACCGGTATCATGCCCTGGCTCTGGTAAGCTTTGAACCAGTATCTCGGTTGCACACGTTCCACAATCCTGTTAATGGTTTTGTCAAACTCTTCCGCATAAGGATCGCCAAACTCTAGAGACTCGGAAGGGATACTATGCGCCGTGAAAATTGTGTAAACCGATTCTTCCGCATTCGGTCCCAGTTTTTCAAGGGCTCTCCGGTATTTTTCTTCAAACGCATCAATCAGAAGCGGGTGATCCGCCCAACTACCAATGTAGCGCACATCCATATCTTCAGCATCGCAGTTTTTCAACGCTTCTTTAAAAACCTTGAAGTACAAACGTGTGCTCCAGGTACTGAATTGCGGAGCTAGGCAAAGTGCCACCACCCTTTTCACTCCATCGTCCTTCATTCTTTTTACTTCATCGCGGATATAGGGACTCCAGTTACGCATTCCACAATAAACCTTGAACTGAGGCCCCTGCTGGTTGAGAAAAGTTTCCAGCCGAGCACAAAGTTCCTGGGTAATTTCCCGCAAGGGAGATTTTCCACCAATCTGCTCATAGCGGTGGCGAATGATTTGGATAGTCTCTGGAGTGGACTCCGTTCCGCCTCGGATGTTCCTCAAATATTCCGGAATATCATCGGTGGACTCGGGAGCCCCATGCGCCATAAGGAAAATACCAGTCAGCGGCTCGGTATTTGAAAAATCATTCATGCTGGTATTCATGAACCATTTCCACTACAGCTTTGACATGCTCCACGGGGGTGTGTTGCAAAATTCCATGCCCTAAATTGAAGATATGGCCTCTTCCTCCAGCACGCTTGAGAATGTCATGGACCCGCTCTTGAATTACCGGCAGTGGAGCAAAAAGTGTTACCGGATCGAGATTGCCCTGGACCGGCTGGTCACTTCCCAAAATAGTCCGAGCCGCATCTATTTCAATTCTCCAGTCAAAGCTGAGAACATCTCCGCCAGCCTTTTGCACCGTGTCCAATAACGTGGAGGTCCCGGTGCTGAAATTAATGACAGGGACTCCGACATCTTTCAGTCCATCAAAAACACGCTTGGTGTAAGGAAGAATATATTTTTCGTAATCGTGAGGGCTGAGGCACCCGACCCAACTGTCGAATATTTGAAGAGCCTGAGCTCCAGCTGACACCTGCATTTTCAAATATTCCACCAGCATGGCGCAAACCTTATCCATCAACATCTCCCAAACATCCGGAGCTTCATACATCATCAACTTAGTGGTTTTAAATTCCCGCGACTTTCCACCCTCTATCATATAACTGCATAAAGTAAATGGTGCCCCCGCAAAACCGATCAAGGGAATATTAATTTCCTTTCTCACCAAACGAATCGCATCGGCAACAAAACCCAGTTGTTCCTCCACGTTTACCGGTAACAGGCCCTCGACAGCCTTTCTGTCCTTAACCGGACGAGGAATCATGGGACCATCACCCGCGACAAACTCCAAACCCGTCCCCATCGGTTCCAAGGGAAGAAGAATATCAGCAAAAATTATTGCCGCATCCACACCCAGCACATCCAAGGGTTGTAATGTAACTTCACATGCCAATTCCGGGGTCTTGCACATTTCCAGAAAAGTGTGTTTTTCTTTGAGATCCCGGTAAACTTTCATATACCGGCCCGCCTGGCGCATGAACCAGACAGGAGTTTTGTCAACCGGTTCGCCCCGGCAAGCCTTTATAAAACGTGAATTTTCCATAAACCTCCACTTGGCGTGGGGCCAGCATGCAATAACTCTCCCGGGAGAACAAAGAGCATCTCGGCTTTAAAAGCCCTTGCCCTATTCCCTCCCACGAGAGTGGGCGGCTAGCAATTAAAATTTATTGATTATAGGACGGGAACCCATGCAGGATCAACGGTTTGTTTTGATTGTTGCGCTGGAATCCGCTTTATGAGCCTAATTCCACCTTCATGTTCCTGTAGATTTTATAAAGGGCTCGGGTTTGCTCCCCGGAAAGGTCAAAAATCTGTTTCTCCAGATTCTTCATCCTCAGCTGCCGAGAAAAAAACTGGTACTGTTTCTGGGTCAGAGAATATTCGCCCTCTTGTGGTGAGGTTTCCAGATATCGCTTCCAGTGAAGCACTGCCAAAACCAGGTTCCCTGCGGACAGGTAAAAATTCCCCAGGCTTTTATTCAATTTCGGACTATTCTCTCTGACCAGCAAAGCATCATAATAGGAATTCAGTGCATTTTCTTTATCGTTCAAATTCTCGTATGCCGCCCCCTGTTCAACGAGGAGACCAGGATCGGAAGCATTGAAGGCATTCAGCTTTTTATACTCCTCCAATGCTGCCGACCATTTACCTTCAAAAAGATATTTTTGGGCTTTTTCAGTAGAAGTTTTTACCCAGTCACTTTTATCGGCCAGCAAACTTTCCAGCCGGCGAATCTCACTCTTCACATGTTGAATAATACCCGGATCCTTTTCCATGGGCAGTACTACCTTTAAGGCCGCTAATAGCCTGCCGGGGTCACTGTTATTTTTATAATAAATCTGGATAAGGGCCCACAACGGCGCAACATCCCTTTTATCCGCGACCCGGCTGATTTGAAGGTGCCGGATCGCCGACCTGGTATTATTGCGCCCCACTTCGAAGTCGGAATACATCCGGTATAACTCGGAATCGAATGGATCGATAGAAAAAGCATACCTCAATATTTTATCTGCGGCTTCATCCTGTTGCTGAATCAAGTAAAAACCATAGAGTTTGTAAACAGAAGCCAGCGTTGCATTGGTCACTCCCCAATCGGAGTTTGCTCTTCTCTCCGATTCCAGGCATTTAATTCCATAAGTCTCTGCCTTATCCACATCAAACGATTTCCCTTCCAGCATATAGGCATGACTCCAATTGCAATAATCCACATAACGAATTTTGGTTTGTCTCTCTGGAGCCCGCAGTCCATAGAGCAAAGTCAGAAAAACCAAAACAAATACTGCAATGGATTTGAATTGCCTTTGGTTCCACCAGGCGCAGGCTCTGCCCACCGCATAGGCGGCAAACAGGATTAAAAATGGCGCGGAGGGAATTCGAAAACGGGCCACCACATGAAAGAGAACCACTGAAAGAATCAGGCATGCCAGATAAGCATACAGGAGAAATATTTTTTCCCTGTTCCGGATTGCCAGCGCAACCCCCATCAGCCCTAAAGCGGAAAACAGGGAAAAATGACTTAACAAAAAAGGCAGCACTCTGGAGTTTTCCAGGTAAATATAAGTGGAAAGGTTGGATGCCCCCTCCAGATCGTTGAAATAAAAATATAACTTGCGCCAGAGCATTTGCAAAAACCCGATGGGGTCGCTAATGATCTGCTGAAAAATAAAAGACGCGGGAGAGAGGTTTTCCATCTGGTGCTCTTTCTGGAAGCGGGTCAAAAGACTCGTATCAAACCCCACACCAGGGTAATCAATAAAATTTCCCGGCAGAAACGCAGTAGCTCCACTGGAATCAAAAAACACAAACCTCCCATGAACGAGATAACACTGGACCAGCAACGGAATAAATGAAAGAAATAAGGGAATCAAAAATATCCCCCAGCCTCTCATCCGCCTTTCTGGCTCCCAATCTTTAAAGACAAATTTATGAATATAAAAAATGACAAAGGGCAGACACAGAAAGGTATTAGGGCGTGATTGAAAAAATAGGGGCAGGGTCAGGGCGCAACCTATCAGCATTAATGAGGTAGGGGACTCGCGTAAACGAATCAGCGCATAGAACGAGAGAATTCCCAAAAAGGTGATGAAGGCGGCACGAAGAATAATTCCTTCATATATGATTTCCGTGGAGTAAAAGGCAAAACCAGCAAAGGCCAACAGACCCACACGGACATCGAACAGCCTTTTTCCTATTAAGAATAGTAGAACCGCACCTAGAGCTCCCAGTACAAATTGCAGGCCGTAAACCACATAAAAATTCCTGCCGAATACAAAATAAAGGCTTCCCAGAAAATATTTATACAGTGGAGAATAACTGTTATTGGGCGAACGGGCCAGCACATCGCCTGCCGCAAAACTCAATGCACCCTGATCAAAGTTGAAATGATCATAAACAGGAAGGATGATATCAAAATAAGGAAGCTGGGAGAGTTCAATAAAATAAAGAACACGAACGATCAGAGCGATCAGGAAAAGTCCGGAAAGGACTAAAAGGGGTCGAGGATGAGTTTCTTCCATAACTGGAAACGTCAAACCTTAAATAAAGTTAAAGAATACTTAAGGGGTAGCAAATCGGGTCACTACCCTTGCCAGCTCTGCGAGGACAATATCTTCCTTCTCGTTATTTAATTTTTCTCGAATAGCAGGAAGGATCTCAATCCCTGAAAGTTCGCCCAGAGCCCAGACCGCATGTGCTCGGATCAAGGGTTCCTCGTCATCCAGCACCTTTAGCAGAGGAGGTATGGCCTGCGAATTACCGGAATTGCCCAGAGCAACGGCAACATTTCGTAACAGTCCCCTTCGTTTTATCCGTTTAATCGGGCTTCCCTTGAACCTTCGGCTGAACATTTCTCCAGTGATCTGAATCAAGTCAATCAGATTGAGCGTGTCCTGTTTTTTCTGAAAGTCCGGGTCATCGGTTGTAACCGCATGGGAGTTCCACGGGCAGACTATCTGACAATCATCGCAACCGTAAATTCTGTTTCCAATGGCCTTTCTATACTCAACGGGAATGACTCCCTTTAACTCAATAGTGAGGTAAGAAATACATCGGTTTGAATCCAGAACATAAGGGGCGATGATAGCCTTTGTCGGGCAGATATCAATACAGCTTCTGCAGGTGCCACAATGATCATCAGAGGGTTGGGATTGAGGAAGGGCCACATCGGTCAGTATTTCAGAAAGGAAGTACCAGGATCCCACCCCCTGGGTGAGAAGGTTGGTGTGCTTGCCAATCCAGCCCAGGCCTGCTTGTTGGGCTAAAGGCTTTTCGAGTAGGGGGCCTGTATCTACATAAATCCGGGTTCTGCATCCCTCAAACTTCGCTTGGATTTTTTCCTCCATCAGTCGCAAACGCGGCGTGATGATATCGTGGTAATCCTTGTTCAAAGCATAGATGGAAATATCCGCAATGTCACGATGCTCGACATAGCTCATATCCTTTTCCATTGCATAGTAATTGGTGCGAAAACATAGAATGCTTTTTACGCCCTCCAGCACAAGATGAGGGTTTTTTCGCTTCTCCTCACCACGCCGCATATAGGCCATTTCACCGGCATAACCTTCATCCAGCCATTTCCCGAATCTCTCACCGGCAAGGCCCAGTTCAGGGTACGCCACTCCGAATCCATCGAAACCCAGGCTTTCCGAAAAAGATTTAAGGTCGGCCAACTTCTCATTTTTTTCTAAAAGATTCATAAACTTAAGGAAGTTGATTCAATTCATGGATTCTGATATTCTCAAACTACTCAACAGACTTAATAAGTCGAAAATTTTTTTGCTGGCCAGATGGAGTTATTGCTCTCTGGGTCCAGCATCATGCTGGCGCCGAGTGGTTAAACGGGAAAGTTCTTATGATGAATAAAACGGGTTACGCATCGGATCCATTTTACCTCAGGCATGAAACTGAACCGCACCCTGAAAATCCCGGTCGATTAACAGCCATTCAGAACCGACTGGAGTCCTCTGAATTTTACAACAACCTCATTCCAATACAACCCCGCAAGGCCACTGTGGAAGAAATTAGCCGAGTGCATGATGCCGGCTATGTCGCGAGCGTTAAGCAGAGCTGTGTGGACGAGGTACGCAATTTGGATGGAGACACGGTAATCTCTTCCGATTCCTATGACGCGGCACTTTTGAGTGCCGGAGCGGGAATAAGCGCCATTGACCAACTCATCGATAACAATATCCATAACGCCTTTTGTGCTGTACGTCCACCGGGCCATCATGCCGAACAGGACCACGCGATGGGATTCTGCCTGTTCAACAATGTGGGGATAGCCGCCCGGTATGCGCAAAAAATAAAAGGGCTGAACAAGATTTTCATTTTCGATTGGGATGTGCACCATGGTAACGGCACCCAACACTCGTTTTATAATGACGCGTCCATTTATTACAGTAGCACACATCAATACCCGTTTTATCCCGGCACAGGGGCGGCAGAAGAAACCGGCACAGGAGATGGGTTGGGCACCACATTAAACCTTCCAATGGATGCCTACGCAGATGATGACGACTACCTTGCCGCAGTGGAAAATAAATTGATACCAGAAATTCAACGCTACAAACCCGATCTGATAATTATTTCAGCCGGCTTTGATGCGCATCGGAATGATCCCCTGGCCCAAATTGAGTTAACTACCGATTGCTTTGGTAAAATGACCGAATTGCTGATGGGTGTTGCCGGGGATGTTTGCGATGGACGGTTACTCTCCATGCTCGAAGGAGGCTACGACTATGACGCATTGAGTGACTCGGTCCGGCTTCACATGCAAACTTTATTAACTTTTAGATCTGGGAACTGAAATATGCTTCAACAGCATATCCGCAATTTTACAGACAAGGTGATCGAAGCCCTCAATGTGGGCTCCATGGAAATGATCAACCTGCATCAGGACACGCTGACACCGGATTTCGTTTTGCTCGGCCTGCTGTCGCAGGAAGATTCCATGGTCGTAGAGATTCTTGAAACCGCTTACCCCCACGACTTGGAAATTTCCCAAAAAATTATTGACAAAATTTATTCCCTGCAAAAAGATGAGCCCAAATTTAACAGTTCTGCCATCGGGCATATTCAGGTTCCAAAAGAGACAGAGGCTTTATTTAAAGCCGCCCAGGAGCAAGCAAAAGCATTAGGTGACAAGTTCATTGGGCTGGAAGCCTTGTTCCTGTCCCACTTTGATAGTAGCCTGGGCAGAATGCCTGCCTTGCTTGCGGAAATGGGAGTGACCTACGAAAAGGTCAAGAGTGAGATTGAATCCCTGCGTGGAGGCCGGACCATCAGTGAAAAAGACGCTGAAGGCAAATCTGATATTCTGGCACAATTCACCACCGACCTTACAGACCTGGCTCGCAAAGGGGATCTGGACCCCGTCATCGGAAGAGAAAAAGAAATCAACCGCATCATCCAGATTCTTTCCCGCAGAAGAAAGAACAATCCTGTAATTATTGGGGAGCCAGGAGTAGGGAAAACCGTCATCGTAGAGCGCCTTGCACAAAGAATCGTCAACGCCGAAGTTCCAGATACCCTGCTGGGAAAAAAGGTCAAAGTATTGGAGATGTCAGAAATCATCGCTGGCGCAAAAATGCGTGGGGAATTCGAGGAACGCATGAAAGCGGTGAAAGACGAAATCATCGCCGCCCAGGGAAACATCATCCTCTTTATCGATGAACTCCATACAATCGTCAGCGCAGGAGCGGGAGCGGGAGGCGTTGATGCCTCAAATATGCTCAAAGCCGCTCTTTCCAAAGGACAGCTTCAGTGCATCGGAGCCACCACATCGGATGAATACAAAAAACATATTGAGGAAGATAAAGCCCTGTCGCGAAGATTCCAGCCCATTCTGGTCGAGGAGCCTTCTGTTGAAGGCACCATTAAGATTCTTGATGGGCTGAAATCGCACTATGAAAAACACCATTCGATCCGGTTCAAGGAGGAAGCCCTGGTCACTGCCGCAAAACTTTCTGAAAAACATATCTCTGACCGGGCTCTGCCAGATAAGGCTGTGGATTTACTGGATGAGGCTGGCGCTCAGAAACACCTGGCCCTGATTAATGTTCCCATTCATGTAAGGGAATTGGAAAACGAAAAAAACCGGTTGAATCTCAAACAGAAGGAAGAATTCGAGCAACAAAATTTTCGAGCTGTCGCCTCCCTTCGACAGGAAATTCTTACCATTGATGAAAAACTTGAAAAGGAACGTGGCGACTGGAAACAAACCCTCACCACTATGGACAACTATGTCACAGCCGAAGACATCGCTAATGTAGTAGCAGACTGGACGGGAATTCCTGTCAATAAAATTCAGGAAACCGAGCAGGACAAACTGACTCATATGGAAGCCAACCTGCATAAGAGGGTCGTCGGGCAGGATAACGCTATCATAGCTGTTAGCAACGCCATTCGAAGAAACCGAGCGGGCCTTAAGGAAAAAGACAAACCCATCGGGGCCTTCCTCCTGCTTGGCCCGACCGGGGTGGGAAAAACAGAACTGGCAAAAGCCCTGGCAGAATTTCTTCTCGATGATGAAAACAGGCTGATCCGGCTCGATATGTCCGAATACATGGAAAAACATTCCGTCTCAAAGATCATTGGATCTCCACCGGGTTATGTCGGATATGACGAGGGAGGCCAACTGACTGAAAAAGTCCGCAGACACCCCTACTCTGTCATTCTTCTGGACGAATTGGAAAAAGCACATCCTGACGTATTCAATATTCTTCTACAACTGCTGGATGACGGCAGACTGACAGATGCTCATGGCCGTGTAACCAGTTTCAAAAATGCCATCATCATTGGCACATCAAACATCGGCTCGAAAACCATTTCTGAACCCAATAAAGGAATCGGATTTGGAGCAAAAGAAGCCAGCAAGCAATACGAGGTTGTTAAAAACCTGGTACTCAGCGAAGCAAAAAAACTCTTCAAGCCCGAATTCCTCAACCGTCTTGATGATTTAATTGTCTTCCACGCTTTGACAAGAGAAAATATTCGCGCGATTGCTGATTTGATGATTCAACACCTCAACAAACGCCTGAACGATAAAAACCTGTCCCTCAGCGTGAGCTCCAAAGCCATCGATAAACTTTCCGAGGAAGGCTATAGTGAAATTTATGGTGCCCGGCCTTTAAAGCGTTTGATCGAAAAGGAAATCGAAAATCCTATCTCCATGCAAATCCTGACCGGCACGTTCAAGCTGGGGGATCAAATAAAGGTAACCCTCAAGAGGGGCAAGTACAGTTTCTCCAACGGAAAATGAAATCGCTTTCCCACGACACTGATAACATCGCGCAAAACAAGAGAATAGTTATCATGGCTTTAATGGTGGCATTGGGGGTGATATTGCATCGCCTTGAAGCCCTGCTCCCCTTACCCACCCCCTGGGTCAAGCTGGGCCTGGCCAATCTGATGACCCTTATGGCCCTCGTTTATTTGGGAACCAAAGAGGCTTTTATCGTAACCCTGCTCCGGGTCATACTGGGTTCCATTCTTGCGGGAACATTTTTAGGCCCCACCTTTTTTCTCAGCCTGGTGGGAGGCCTGGCCGGCACCACAATCATGTGCGGAGTCTACAACAGGGGAAAAGGGCCGTTCAGCCTTGTTGGCGTTAGTGTTTGTGGAGCCTATACCCATACTTTCATTACCACAGTCTGTGTTTACTTTTTTCTTATAAAACAAACTTCCTTTTTCGCCCTGCTTCCCTTTTTCTTCTCACTGGCCCTGATTACCGGCATTTTGACCGGAGCGGTCGGAAATCTTTTAGCCCGTCAAATGGAATTTCCGCTAAAGCACTCCCAGGCCAGTTAAAGGTTTTATGGTTAAAATCCGATAAAATTGTTTTAGACTTTGGGCCATTCTTGATCTAAAATCTATTGAGTACAAATAATAAGTGGAATTGCTTTAATGAATAATCCATCCGACCCAGACAGCAAACTTGCCTTATTAGCAGAATTCTGGGATTTCCTCAAAACCCGGAAAAAATGGTGGCTGGGGCCCATTGTCTTCATCATGCTGTTGATGAGCCTGCTTATCGTTCTGACAGAGGGTAGCGCCGTTGCCCCTTTTATTTACACCTTGTTCTAGACCTTACCTTGGTTAAACTTTCCATCGTCATTCCGGTTTACAACGAACGCGACACGCTTCATGTCGTGATTTCCAAGGTCGAGGCTGTGGATTATGAAAAAGAAATCATCCTTATAGATGATTACTCCACAGACGGAACGCGTGATGTTTTAAAAGAATATGAAGGCAGGGAAAATTTCCAGGTCCTTTACCATGACCGCAATAAAGGTAAAGGCGCCGCATTACGGACGGGCTTTTCCAAAACCAGTGGGGAAATCATCATTATTCAAGATGCGGACCTTGAATACAATCCCGCAGACTACGGAATATTACTGGAACCCATTCTGGACGGGCGAGCCGATGTAGTGTATGGCTCCCGTTTTCTGGGAGGCCCTCATCGGGTATTGCTGTTCTGGCATTACCTCGGCAATAAATTCCTCACCACTTTGTCAAATATGTCCACCAATCTGAACCTGACCGATATGGAAACCGGCTACAAGGTCTTCACAAAAGAAGTGAACGATGCCCTGACTTTCAAATGCAACCGTTTTGGTTTTGAACCCGAATTCACCGCCAAGGTCGCAAAGAAAAGATTCCGGATCTATGAAGTCCCCATCTCGTATAGTGGCAGAGATTATTCAGAAGGCAAAAAAATCACCTGGAAAGATGGCTTCGCTGCTATCTGGTATATTTTTAAATTCAGGTTTTCAGATTGATTCTTTCAGCTTAACTTCCCTCCAGTCGTTCTCCACAATGTGGGCAAACCTCATCCTGCGCTATCACTTCTGTCTCACAGGCAGAGCAAAGCTGGATGCTTTCACGCTCTTCCAGCAAACTGCGGGCTCGCTCCGCATCTTCTCGGAGTGTCCAAAGCCGAACTTTCATAAGATCCGCAACCGGCGCAGGTTCTGCATGAAAAGATATATTCTCCAACTGGCAGGGAATGCCCTCGCTTTCCAGAAAACCCCGCATAATATAAGCCTTGGCTTCGTTTAAAACCGTACAAAGCACCACCAGATCAGGAGCCTCTTCCTGCTCCACTGACGGCACAACCACTATATTGCAAGCTGGGCAACTAGAAGACGTGTCGGAAAACTTTTCATCACACTTGGGACATATCTGCATATTTTTCGTCAGAAGCTAACTCTAATACCGCTTTAGCATTCGGCGCACCGCCTCGTGAACATCTTTCACAGTAATATCTTCAAGGCAATAAGGCTTATTGAGAGGAGAAGGTTTGCACTCTTTAAAAAATCTCTGCCTGCAGGGGGAACAACTAAAATTCTTTGTCACCAGTTCCTGTTTTTCCATGTCCATATAAGGTCCGGTCGTCGCGGGGCTTCCTGGCCCAAAAATCCCCAGGACTGGAACCCCAACCATTGCCGCAAGATGCATCATCCCGCTGTCATTGCCAATGAACAATCGGCTCTTTCTTAACAAGCCAGTCAAAACCCTCAAATTAACAGGAGGAATAATCTTGATCGTTCCTGCTTGACCGGAGCTCTTGATCCGATTCAGCAATTGCGATTCTTTTTCCGTACCCAAAAGAACCAGTCGCATTCCATCTTCTTTGATCAGCTTCTGGCACAAGATTCCAAACCTCTCGGCATGCCAGCCCCGTTCCACTTTCGAGGTTCCCGGGTGCAGGGTTAGAAATTCCTCGTCTTCATCCAAACCCATATCCAGCAGAACTTCTCGAGTCGTGATATCCCCTTCCTGTTGAATGAGTGGATTAAATTCACGGTCAGGAGCATCCAGCTTCAGGGATGAAAAGATTTTAAAAAAATATTCAACACGGTATTGCTCTTTTTTTAAACGCGATGTCGTTTTGACAGGGTGGGTGAGCAGAATATCTCTTCCATCGGTGGTATAACCTAAACGGCATTTCACCCCTGTCAGGCTTAAAAGGAACGCCGAACCAAAGGAATTGGGGAACACCACGCCAACATCAAAATTAAATTTTTTCAGGTTGTGGGCAAATTTAACCTTTTGCCAGAATCCATTTTCCGACCCGGAAGGCAAAGTTAAAACCGTATTGATGGCGGGGTGACCCAGAAGTAATTCATCGGAAGGAGATTTTGCAACGACAGAAATACGGGCCACGGGATAAGCACGACGCAGGGATTGTATCACCGGAAGCGTCAGCACCACATCGCCTATCCAATTGGGCATCCACAACAAAAAACTGTGGATCTCCTGGCTAAAAAGGGGGCGTGTTATGTCCATAACCCAAGCCGTTAAATGTTGTTTTTTATAAATGCCCTAAAAATAGATCGGGTTTACTTGACCCTTTGTATTCGGGCACCCAGGCAGGATAACTTTTTTTCCATGCTCATATATCCGCGGTCAATATGATAAACACGCGAAATAACGGACTGGCCTTTCGCCGCCAGAGCTGCCAGCACCAGTGAAGCACTGGCCCGAAGATCTGTGGCCATCAAAGGAGCACCTGAAAGACTTTGGACTCCATTGATAACCGCCGTGTGTCCATCCAACGTAATGTCAGCTCCCATCCTTTTTAATTCCGCAACATGCATAAACCGATTCTCAAATACGGTTTCCATAATAATACTCTGTCCACGGGCCAATGTCATCAACGCCATGAACTGAGCCTGAATATCTGTTGGAAAACCCGGATAAGGATGGGTTCTGGCGTTGACGGCAAGCAAGGGACGCCCACCCCGAACTCGAATCGAAGAGCCTTCCACTTCCACATCTACCTGGGCCTCCTGAAGCTTCAGAATAATGGGTTCCACATGTTGCGGGATACAATTTTCAATCAACACCTCTCCCTGCGTGATGGCCGCCGCGATCATATAGGTACCGGCTTCAATGCGGTCCGGAAAAATTCGGCACTCGATCGGATTCAAAGAAGAGACTCCCTGAATAACAATCATATCGGTGCCTTGTCCTTCAATTTTTGCTCCGGCCTGGTTCAAAATATCCGCAAGAAACACGACCTCGGGCTCCTTGGCAGCGTTTTCCAGAATGGTTTCCCCTTCAGCGAGAGATGCCGCCATCATCAGGTTCGCGGTACCCGTCACCGAAACCGTATCAAAATAAAACTGGATACCCTTAAGGCAATCGACTGTCCCGTGCACATAGCCCTGTTCCAGCCATACCTTCGCCCCCATTGCTTCTAGTCCCTTAATATGTAGATCAATGGGTCGTGCTCCTATAGCACAGCCTCCTGGCAGGGAAACCCGGGCTCGTCCCAACTTGGCCAACAAAGGCCCCAGAACCAGACAGGAAGCCCGCATTGTAGAAACCAGGTCATAAGGTGCTTCCGGGTTATTTGCAGAAGACGTGTCCAAAACAATTTTTTCGTTGCGATAACTTTCAACTTCCGCCCCCAGGTCCTTGAGAAGTTGAATCATGGTTGCTACATCGCGAACTTTCGGAACCCCTTCAATGATATTGCGCCCACGGGTTAGAAGTGTCGCGGCCAGAATAGGAAGAACTGCGTTCTTGGCTCCACTAATCTTGACCGTACCCTCTAAAGGCCGTCCCCCCTCTATAATAATTTTATCCATTCACAATCCTCGCCAACACCACCCTGTCATAACCGGAATAATCCTGAATCACCTGAATATCCCGATAGCGGGAACTGCCTTGCATTAAAGCAATCACAGCCGGGGCCTGAGTGTGCCCGATCTCCAAAACCAGCCAACCATTTTCTTCCAGTCTTTTCCACGCCATCGAAATGATGAACCGATAATAGTCCAAACCATCCCTCCCTCCATCCAGTGCCTGGGCCGGTTCATATTGCCGAACCTCGGGCATGCACTTTGACAGGTTTTTCGATTCAATATAGGGCGGATTGGAAACAATAAGGTGATACGGTCCTTGCCAGTCTACCTTCATCAGGTCATCGGCTACAAAGCGAACCCGGTCCGCCACTGCATGACGTGCCGCATTTTTCCGGGCGACCTCCAATGCTTCAGCAGACTTTTCAATTGCCGTGACATGGCTTTGAGAGATTTCTTTCGCCAAAATAATGGAAAGAATTCCAGACCCGGTTCCCAGGTCCAGAATTTGAACAGGCGAATGTACTTTAGCTAACGCTTTCAAACATGCCTCAACCAGAATTTCTGTTTCCGGTCGGGGTGTCAGAACTTGTTCATTGACTGTAAATTCGAGTGACCAGAATTCCTGAACTCCGGTTATATGAGAAACGGGTTCGCGCAAAACCCTTCTCTCGATCCTGGAACAAAGCATCCGCTCCTCATCTCGACTCAAAACCCGATCAGGATGCGTTATCAACTTCGTTCTTGAAACCCCAAGACCATCTGCCACCAGAGATTCTGCGTCCAATCGAGGAGATGCAACCCCTGCCTGCAAAAGTTTGTGATAAGCCCAATTGAGGAAGGAATGAAGAGTCCCATCCCGGCAAGGATCCAGTTTTGATTCTTCAAGAACCGCCACCCTATTCTCCTTTCAGAGCCTGGGTCTGGAAATGAAGCGTTAACGCGTCAATAATATCATCCAGGTCTCCCTCCATCACCAAAGACAACTTATGCAGGGTTAAACCGATCCGGTGATCGGTTATTCGCTCCTGAGGATAGTTATAGGTGCGAATGCGCCCGCTACGGTCACCAGAACCAACCTGTTGTTTGCGTTCGCTGGCCATGGATTCCTGCTGTTTTCTTTGTTCCTCATCATACAACCGGGCTCTCAGTACCTTCATGGCTTTTTCCCGGTTCTTATGCTGCGATTTTTCATCCTGGCAAGTCACTATCATTCCGGTAGGGATATAAGTCAAGCGCACCGCCGAATCTGTCGTGTTGACACTCTGGCCTCCTGGCCCAGACGACCGATAGACATCCACCTTTATATCCGCCGAATTGATTTTGATGTCCACATCTTCCACTTCCGGCAAAACGGCAACCGTCACGGCAGAGGTATGAATGCGCCCCTGGCTTTCTGTATCAGGAACCCGTTGTACCCGGTGGGTGCCACCCTCGTACTTCAGTTTGCTGTAAGCCCTTTTTCCCAGAATGCTGAAAATAACTTCTTTGAATCCACCTTTGCCAGTCAAGCTGGAACTCAAAACCTCCACACTCCATTTTCTTTCCTCAGCATACCTCGAATACATGCGGAACAAGTCATTTGAAAAAAGTGCCGCCTCTTCACCACCTGTACCAGCACGAATCTCCACAATGACGTTACGCTCATCACGGGGATCTTTAGGAAGTAAAAGAAGTTTCAGAGCCTCCACCGTTTCCTGTTTTCTGGTTTCCAGATCGGCCAGGTCTTCCTGAGCCATTTCTATCAATTCCGGATCTTTTTCCTCATCCAGGATGGATTTACTCTCCTGCAACTGCTTATCGATTTTCTGCCAATTCTGAAACTGGTGGACAATAGGGGCAAGCTCCGACTGCTCTTTGGCATATTTCTGGAACTCGGACTGCTGGGAAATGACTTCAGGATCGCTGAGCAATTGGTTGAGGTCATCATAACGCTTCTCAACCGATTTCAGCTTATCAAACATGGTGGTTTCTTGAAAAACCCCGAAGGGTCAGGGGAAAGAAAAAAGAAGGTGAACGCGTTTACTGGGGGCTGGTTGCTTCCGGCGCAGCGGCAGGCTTCGCCTTGGCATATTTGCGCTTGAATTTTTCAATGCGACCAGCGGTATCCATGAGCTTCTGTTTTCCTGTGAAAAAAGGATGGCACTGAGAACAGATCTCCACATGAAGGTCTTTCAGGGTTGTACGGGTCTGCACTTCGTTTCCACATGCGCACCGCACTGTGGTTTCATAATATTCAGGATGAATGCTGTCTTTCATTGAGTCACCATTAAGAGTTCATAGCCGCTAAAAACTCGGCGTTAGTTTTCGTTTCTTTTATCTTTTGCAGGAGAAGGTCCATCGTATCATGGATGCCCATCGGGAGCAAAACCTTTCTCAACAACCACACACGCTGGAGGTCTTCCTCGGGAAGCAAAAGCTCTTCTTTTCGAGTTCCTGATTTGTTGATGTCGATGGAAGGAAAAGTTCTCTTGTCTGCCAGTTTGCGGTCGAGGACGATTTCCATGTTACCTGTTCCCTTGAATTCTTCAAAAATAACATCATCCATACGGCTTCCCGTATCGATGAGTGCCGTAGCGAGAATGGTCAGGCTTCCCCCTTCCTCAAGGTTCCTGGCGGCACCAAAAAACCGCTTAGGCCTCTGCAGAGCGTTGGAATCCACACCGCCCGACAACACCTTTCCGCTGGGAGGAACAATAGCATTATAAGCTCTGGCCAGACGCGTAATACTGTCCAGGAGGATCACCACATCCTTCTTGTGCTCAACCAGACGTTTTGCCTTTTCGATCACCATCTCCGCCACCTGCACATGCCTTTGCGCCGGCTCGTCAAAAGTAGAACTGATGACCTCGCCCTTAACGGAACGTTCCATATCGGTCACTTCCTCCGGACGCTCGTCAATGAGCAAAACGATCAACGCAATTTCCGGAAAGTTTGTGCTGATGCTGTTGGCAATGGATTGCAACAACATGGTTTTCCCGGTTCTGGGCGGTGCCACAATCAATCCACGCTGGCCTTTGCCAATGGGGGTCATCAGGTCCATCACCCTAGCACTGTAGTCCTTGCCACCCGGTGTCTCCAGTCGAATCCGTTCTTCGGGATACAACGGCGTCAGGTTGTCGAATAAAATTTTGTCCTTGGTCTTTTCCGGATTCTCAAAGTTGATCGCCTCCACCTTCAACAGAGCAAAATAACGCTCGCTATCCTTGGGCGGACGAATCTGGCCGGAAATGGTATCGCCCGTACGCATATCAAACTTGCGAATCTGGGACGGTGACACGTAAATATCATCTGGACCCGGAAGATAGTTGTAAGTCGGCGCCCGCAGAAAACCGAATCCGTCAGGGAGAATCTCCAGCACCCCCTGGCCAAACATCAGGCCGTCCTTTTCAGTCTTGGCTTCCAGAATCCTGAATATCAGGTCCTGCTTTCTAAGCCCGCTGTGGCCTTGAATCTTCAGATCTTTGGCAATATTTGTGAGTTCGGATATGGTTTTAGACTTGAGTTCTTCTATATTCATTTGGGTCATGGTTTGTAGCTTCTTTGAGGGAAATTAGGAATGATTTGTTCTCATAAATGTCACGCCCTTGGAATGAAACTCAGGTTCAAAGACGGGGAAGATTCGATAATAGTTTTATAGTGTGAGTTTGTTCTATTTGATTAGCGGCGAAAGCACGAAAAAATTTAGCTGGATAATTGATTGGTTTTATAAGGGATTTTTGTCTGGGAGCTTTTAAAGCTCATTCACTGTATCCAGTTCTCCCCTCTTTGTCAACTCCTTTTATCCAACAATATTTCCACCGCACGCTAATCATCGCCCCACCCTAATGGGCGGACATCCGTCCCTACCAATGGCGGTAGCATGAGAAACTCCAGCAAAATCCTCGTGCCTTTATTACCTCGCATTTATTCGTTTTTTATTCGCTGTTTAGGCAGTACCGGCCCCGCCTGAAGGAGCGTTTGCCGGATATCCGAAGGTTGGTCGGGATTAAGGCGAAGGCTTAAGTTGAGATGATTGCGGCCCAACTCGGGCTGGTCGGTCCGCTTTATATAGAACATACCCAGAATATACTGATAGTGAGCCGATTTCGGTTCGAGGGCTACCGCCTTTTGATAAGCTCTGAACGCCCCATCAGAATCTCCAGCCCTATCCAGAAAAACGGCCCGATTAAAATGGGCCAACGCATAATCGGGGTCTCGCTTCAGGGCCTGATTTAATAAATCGAGGCTTTCTTTTATCCGATTCCGATTTCCCAGAAAAACCGCCAGATGAGTGTAGTATTTGGGCTTTTCCGGACTCCTCTGAACCAGTTCCCGATAGAGAGACTCCGCCTGATTCCACTCTTCCCGTTCCGCGTAAATATGAGCGCGATAGAGAACGGCCATATTGTTTTCAGGTTCCAGAATTGTAGCCTGTTTTAATATCTCCAGTGCCCGGTCTTGATCGCCTTTTCCCCAATAAGAGAGCCCGAGAAACATCATTGAACGGGTGTGGTGCGAGTTCTTCGAAACACTGTCCTGCCACAAATGAAAATCATCCTGGTAGACATAGTTCCTGCTGATACTTAATAGACTAAATAACAAAATAACCGATAGCCCCAGAAAACCCATACCCTTTTTGGACATTGACACCATGACTATCAATAATCCCAACATAGGAATGTAAAGAAATCGATCAGCCATCATTTGCGGAAAAGGGATGATGTGGGAAACCGGAAGCAATGCAATGAGAAACCAGACCAAGCCAAAAAATACCACCCTCCGGCTTGAATAGCTCCATCGAACCAGCCATATATAACCTGCTATCACAAGCACCGAAATCAGAATCTGCGGCTCCATCAAACTCTTATAAACCTGATCGGGATACCAGATATTCAAATTGATGGGAAACAATATTTTGATTATGTATTCCTTAAAAACCGCCATCATGCTGAAAACCGTATTGATGGGATTCTGGTCCGGATATTCGCGTAGAGTCCCCCCACTCGAATGTGATAACAGTGTCAGTATCGCAACCCCCAGGGAAATCAAAAAATAATAAACCTTGTCCACCAGGATGCTTTTAATGGGTTTGCCGGCAAATGAAATGTCGTAAAGGACCAGCAAGAGAGGGAGGATTACCACCGAAGTTTTTGCGAGACAGGCGAGAAAAAATAAAAACAGGGAAAGGAACCGCGTTCCTCCACGCAAATAAGTTAGAAACGAAAAAGAAAAAAAGAAAAAAGATAATAGGTTTTTGCGCTCTGAAATCCAGGCCACACTTTCCACCTGTAACGGATGAGCCAGAAAGATCAAAGAAGTCCATAAAGCGGCCCGTCCCGACTTGGCAATCTGAAGAACCAGTTGATAAACCAAAAGGGCATTTATGAAATGAAGCAGGGTATTGGAAAAATGGTATCCAGCTGGATTCAGACCATAAAGCCAATAATCAAAGCTCAGGGAAAGTAGAGTCAAGGGAAGGTAGTCCCACATATAAAATGAGGAAAACATATTCCACAATCCCTGGCTGTCCAGAACCTTGACTAAATGGTTTTTGACGATGTAATGCTGGTCATCGAACACAAAACCATTTTTCAAGGAATTAAAATAGATCAACGCCGTCAAGGCCAGAAACAGGCTTATCAGGAAGGCGCGACGGACACAGGATGTACTTGCGAAAATCGGTAACATGGGCGAATGTTTAGAACCTTTCAAGTCTTGTTCGACTCCCCACCACTAGGCGTAGGGCCAGTGTGCAATAAGTTTTCTTGGCAAGCAACCGTGTTCTCGGCTCAAGAAGGCTTTGCTCTCTGCCTCCCCTGCCAAGGGGCGCTGGGCTCAATGGGCCGTAGGCCTCTCTGGCGAACAAAGAGTTGTCTCGTCTGAAAGAGCCATTGCTATCTGCCGCCGGCGGCTCGCCGGTCACGCTGGTGTCTAGTGGGTTGACTCTGCGAAGTCAAGCAGGCAAAATAGCCGCTGGTTGAATCTTCCGAAAAATCAGATTCGCTTTTCTCCATATTTTATTCTTAACCTAGCAAGGACCCATTCATGGCAAAGACAAAGAGCAAACGAGATGATACCCACCAATGTGAAAAATGCCTTCCAGCTTATTGTTGCAATTATTTCGCGTTTGGGATTGATGAACCTGAAGACCGACGGGATTATGAAAGTTTATTGTGGAAAATCGCCCATGAAAATGTTTCGTTTTATATCTACCGGAAAGACTGGTACATCATGATCCACAGTCGGTGCAATTTTTTAATGCCGGACAACAAATGCGCCATCTATGAGCACCGGCCTTATATGTGCCGCGAACACAGCACGGAGTCGTGCGAATATACCGGCGATGACTACGGTTTCACCGAGCATTTCAAGAGCTATGATGATCTTTTGATTTATATCAAGGAAACTACGAACTTCAGGTTTAAACAGGAACCAACAGGGGTGCCCAAAAACTGCCTGTAGGTAGGAGCAAAGGCAAGTCAAGCCGAGAGAAACATTTGCTCGCCAGAAAGAGCAACTGCACACTGGCCCCACGCCCAGTGGGGGTTATTTCTTTTTCTTATCTTCCGGCTTGTCTTTTTTGGCGGGTTCTTTTTTAGAGTCGGATTTCTTTTTATCGGCTGTGGTTTTTTTGGCTGCCGGTTCCTTTGTTTTAGGTTCGGCTTTCTTCTTTGCAGTTACTTTTGGCTTGGTGCTTTTCGCTTCTTTTTTCGGTGCCGTTTCTTTTTCCGGTACCGCTTTCCCTTTGGCAGGAGCTTTTGCCTCGCCCTCACGGTCTACCAGTTCGATAAACGCCATCGGTGCATCATCTCCCTTACGGTGACCAATACGAATGATCCGGGTATATCCACCCGGCCGATTGGCATAACGTTCCGCAAGCGGACCAAACACTTTTTGCACAGCTTCTTTTGCAGGAGCCAGCTTGAAAGCCTGACGGCGGGCGTGAAGCGTGCCCCTTTTTCCCAAAGTGATCGTTTTTTCCACCTTGCCGCGCAGTTCTTTGGCTTTCGCTAAAGTGGTACTAATGCGCTCCCTTTGAATAAGAGCTTGAACAAGGTTTCTGAACAACGCCTTCCGGTGAGCGGAGGTCCGTCCGAATTTTCTACCTGCTTTTAAATGCCGCATGGTTGTTTATCACTCCTGTTATGACTTCACCGAGCAGACTGCTAAGGCTCGACTTCCGTATCGATTTCTTTTTTCTTCTGGGCCTGAATGATTTGTTTGAGGTCTTCTTCATCGACTTTCATTCCTAAGTGAAGCCCCATGTCCTCTAAAATTTCCTTAATTTCATTCAGCGATTTCCGGCCGAAGTTTCTTGTTTTCAGCATTTCGCCATCGGTTTTTTGAACCAGTTCAGCTATGGTCTGTATGTTGGCATTTTTAAGACAATTGTAGGAGCGCACAGACAGTTCGAGCTCTTCCACACATTTGGCCATGTTTGCCAATACTTTCTGTTTTTTCTCATCCACCTGGGGTTGTACCGGTTCCGGCTCTTCATCAAAATTGATAAATATCTGCATATGATCTTTAACAATCTTGGCGGCATGAGCTACCGCATCTTCAGGTGTGATGCCCCCGTTGGTCCATAATTCCATAACCAGGGAATCATAATCCGTGGATTGCCCAACCCGGGTATTCTCAACATGGAAGGTGATCTTTTCGATCGGGGAAAAACTGGAGTCCATTGGGATCATCTGCACAGACTCATTTTCGATATTGTGTTTGTCGGCAGAAACATAGCCCCGGCCTTTTTGCACAATCATTTCCATTTCCACCTCGCCATTCTGGTCAATAGTAAGAATGGGGAGATCCGGATTCAGCACCACCACATCCGGGTCAGCCGTGATGTCCTTGGCGCAAATCGTTCCCGGCTTTGAGGCTTTGATATAAATCCGCTTGTAGGCCTCCTCACCGTTCAACTGAAGGTTGACCTGTTTGAGGTTGAGGATGATTTCAGTGACATCCTCGACCACTCCCGGGATGGAGGAAAACTCGTGAAAGATTCCTTCAAACTTTACGGCAACAATGGCGGCTCCTTCAATCGATGACAACAGCATTCTTCTTAAAGAGTTGCCAATGGTTACTCCGTAACCGCGTTCGAATGGGCCTGCGCTGAGCTTACCGTAATATTCCGATTTGTTTTTCTTATCGAATTCTAATCGCTTGGGTTTAACAATTCCCTGAGCTGTGAACATGAAACCTCCGACCTCTTGATTAGGGTCTTAACAGTTTTTAATTAGTTTGATCAAACGAACAGGCTCCCAGTTAGCGCGAATAAAGCTCAACGATCAACTGTTCCTCAATCGGCATTGCTACATGCTCTCTTGTAGGTAAGGCCTGGACCACACCCTGCTTGCTATCCGCATCAAATGCCAACCAATCCGGCAGGGTTTTTCCCTTAATATTCTCTATCGCATTTTTCACTGGCGCTTTTTTTAGTTTATTGGGATTTGGCGCTATCGTATCCCCTTGCCCAAGTACATAGGATGGAATGTCCATCTTTTTTCCATTAACAATAAAATGGCTATGCGTAACCAATTGGCGAGCTGCGCTTCTGGAAGGGGCTAGTCCCATTCTGAAAATAACATTATCCATCCGCAACTCTAATTTTTGCAGAAGGTTCTCACCCGTAACGCCTTTTTTCTTATCTGCCGCATGGAAATAATTGCGGAACTGTTTTTCCAGCAAACCGTAAATGCGCTTTACCTTTTGTTTTTCACGTAGCTGAACCCCATATTCCGAGAACTTCTTCCTGCCCTGACCATGCTGGCCTGGGGGGTATGGCCGTTTTTCAATAGCGCATTTTGCCGTCTCGCAACGGGAACCCTTTAAAAATAATTTTATGCCTTCTCGCCGACAAAGTCGGCAAACAGAACCTGTATACCTGGCCAAATTCAACTTCTCCTTTCGGTTTTACGCAATTAAACCCTGCGACGTTTTCTCGGACGGCACCCATTGTGAGGAATCGGGGTCTTGTCACGAATGACAAGAATTTCCATTCCTGCGGCCTGTAAAGATCGTATTGCGGACTCCCGTCCTGACCCCGGCCCTTTAACGTGAACCTCCAGTTTTTTCATTCCCATATCCCGTGCCTTGACAGCAGCCTTGTCTGCCGCCACCTGCGCGGCAAACGGGGTGCTTTTTCTTGAGCCTTTAAAACCCTGAGAACCAGCACTGGACCAAGACACTACATTCCCGGACATGTCCGAAATGGTGATAATAGTATTATTGAATGTAGCCCGAATATGGGCCACGCCAACCTCTGGCGCTGTCTTTTGCTTTTTTTTACCAACCTTGGCTTTCTTATCCATACATCTCCGTCCTTATTTTTTTGATCGTGCGCCCACAGTTTTCTTGGGACCTTTTCGGGTTCTACCGTTAGTATGTGTCCGTTGTCCTCGGACCGGCAATCCTCTGCGATGGCGAAGCCCCCTGTAAGCCCCAATGTCCATCAGACGTTTTATGTTCATGGCGACATCACGCCTCAAGTCCCCTTCCACTTCATAATCTTTCTCGATGATGTTACGGATTCGGGTCACTTCTTCTTCGGTCAGGTCTTTCATTCTAATCTCTTCCCCAACCTGGGCTTTTTTCAGGATGTCCCGAGAAATGGCGGGACCCACTCCGTATATGTAGGTCAAGGCAATTCTCGCCTGCTTATCTTTGGGAATATCTACACCCGCTATTCTCGCCACTGCTTCTCCTTTAGGAAGTTAACCCTGTCGTTGCTTATGCTTGGGGTTCTCACAAATAACCCGCACGACTCCACGACGGCGGATCACCTTGCATTTACTACAAATTGGTTTGACCGATGCTCTGACTTTCATGTTTCTGCCCTCAACTATTTATACCGATATGTGATTCGCCCCCGGGTCAAGTCATAAGGAGAAAGCTGGACCTTAACCTTGTCTCCTGACAGGATGCGGATAAAATGCATGCGCATCTTCCCGGATATATGGGCCAACACCTTATGGCCGTTTTCTAATTCCACCCGAAACATCGCGTTCGGCAATGGTTCAAGTATAGTGCCTTCAACTTCTATGGCATCTTCTTTTGACATCCGTTATTGCACCATTTCGCAAACGCGGGAAAAAATTTCTTCTGCGGACCCTCTTGCGGTCGCCGTTTTTAAATTTCCCTGCTTTTTGTAAAACTCCTTTAAAGGAGCTGTAGACTCCTGATAAACCTCCAGGCGCTTCAGAATCGTTTCTTCATTGTCATCCTGCCGCTGAGCCAGAGAACCACCGCAACCATCGCAAATCCCCTGTACTTTTGGGGGCCGGGATTCCTCATGAAACATGGTCCCACAATCCGGGCAAGTACTTCGTCCGGTTAGCCGGTTTATCACCTCGTCAGCATCGACTTCCAAGTCCACTACCGTATCAATGGCAAGGCTCATATCGGTCAATGTTTCCGAAAGTTTCTCGGCCTGAATCATGGTCCGGGGAAACCCATCCAGAATAAACCCCGTTTCACAATCCGCTTGCTTAATACGTGCCTTAATCAAGCCGATAACCACATCATCCGGAACCAACTGGCCTGAATCCATAAAAGATTTGGCCTGAACACCCAACTCCGTATCGTCCTTAACCGCTTGCCTTAAAATATCACCGGTGGATATTTGCGGGATCCGAAATTTTTCTTTCAGCATTTGGGCCTGAGTACCTTTTCCGGCTCCCGGCGGACCTAAAAGAATCAATCTCATTCATCAGCCTCTTCGGCTTTTCAGTCGTCCCTTTTTCACAAAACCATCGTAATTTCTCATGACCAAGTGGGACTCAATTTGTTGCATGGTATCCAACGAAACAC